>VOFH01001561.1_pt1 | contig 45931 bp, 50 predicted proteins | sample 5384091 | NCBI WGS metagenome assembly VOFH01 (sample SAMN12384727, study PRJNA508395) | human gut metagenome | isolation source: healthy gut G | host: Homo sapiens
TATTGTACTTCGTTCGATCGTTGTGCTCTTGCCCTTGCCCAGCCCCAGGGCCAGCTTGACCTTGCCGTTTTTCCAGGTACAAGCTTGAGGCTACGAGGAACAGCCCTTCTGGGAGACCTGTTGTTCCAGCTTGAAGATTTCCCGCTTGTGGACAGCAGCCGTCGGGGCGGCGCGCCTTTGTGCTGGAAAAATTCCCGGCCGTCTCCACGGCTGGATGCTCCCGCAACCGTGCAGGAGCATCTGTGCAGTTTTCCACTCTGGCAGATGCATCGGAAATGTCACACCTTTCCGGCACGGATGGATGACTTCCGTGCCTTTCGAGGTTTCCAGCCCGCGATTCGCAGGTATCCAGGATTTCGTAGTCCCGGCGGGCTTTTTTGTTGGAGGATATGTCTGCGCTCATGTTCGGCGAGGGATGGCAGCCCCAGGCCAGAAGACCGAAGCTTGATGAAGGGATGGGTTCGGATGGGAACGGGAGGGGGCAGCGGGAGTTACTGGGCGGCCTCCTGCAGGGTATCGGAGGGAACGTGATAGACAAGCTTGCCTTCAATGATCTCCGTCAGGGCGATGTTCGCGTTTCCCATATGGGGCGTGGTGGGAATCAGCGGAGACACGGCGCTGTTGGAAGCTGGGCGACGCGGCGGAAACCTTGATCAGCAGCTGGGGCTCGGGAATGATTTTGGAGGCTTGTTCGACAAGTTCGGCTTTCATGTAAAATAGATGTAGGATATCCTGATGCGGGAAAACATATAAATGTTTTTTTCGGGAAAAATCAACCCCATATTACGGCATGACGGCCTGCCGTTCACTCGGCGACAGCTCCTTCCATGTGCCCGGCTCCAGGCCGTCCAGCGGCAAATTCCCTATCCTGACACGCAGGAGTCTGGCGTAGGAAAACCCATGGCGGCGGTCATGCGCCGCACCTGGCGGTTTTTGCCCTCCACCAGCGTGAGCTCCAGCCATGCAGTCGGAATATTGGCCCGGTAGCGGACGGGCGGTTCCCGCGGCGGGACGTCCGGTTCTCCGGGAATGATGCGTGCGCGGCACGGCAGGGTGCGGTAGTCCCGGATGAGGATGCCGCCGCGTTCCAGCGGGAGCAGGTCCCGCGGGGAAGGTCTGCCCTCCACCTGGCTCCAGTACGTTCTGGGATGCCTGTTCCGCGGATTCAGCAGGCGGTCCACCAGCTTTTTTTCATCGGAGAGCAGCAGGAGCCCTTCCGAATCCGAGTCCAGGCGGCCTACGGGATAGACGCCCGGCGGAAATCCGAATTCAGCCAGAGTCCTGTGGTGGGGCGCCTCCCGTGTGAATTGGGAAAGCACTCCGTAGGGTTTGTTGAAAGCCAGAATCATGCGGTGCGTGCGCAGTTTATCATGTTCCGGAAGCTTTGGCACGAGAAATGGAAGCGGCTTGACTTGCCTTCCCTCCGGCCTGAAAGTGTGCCCATGCAAGGAAGAATCCTGGGCTGCATATTGGCCTGTTGCCTCGTCGGATGGGTGCAGGCCGCTCCCGATGCGGCGGAAGTGAAAGGGAAGATAGCGCGGAAGATCTGGCAGAACGAGTGTTCCGGAACCGTCAGGGGGCTGGTGTCCTGGAACCGCGGAGAGGCTTTTCCATCCCTGGGCATAGGGCATTTTATTTGGTTCCCGGCCGGAGTCCGGGAGAAGTTTGAAGAGAGTTTCCCTCCATTTGTCGAGTTTTGCAGGAAAAGGGGGGCCCGCCTGCCTGAATGGTGTTACGGCTCCGCGCCGTGGAAAACCCGTGAGGAATTTATCAGGGCGGATGTCCGGGGAGGTCTTCCGGACCGCATGCGCCAGTGGCTGTCCAGTCCGGCGGCCCTCCAAATGCAGACGGATTTTATCATCAACCGTTCTCTGGCGGCCCTGGACCGCATCAGGAAACAGTCCCGCCGCCCCAGTGAAATGGCGGCCAGGTACAATGCCGTGGCGTCGGCGCCCAATGGCATGTATGCCTTGATCGACTACGTCAATTTCAAGGGGGAGGGCACGAATCCCGCGGAACAGTACCGCGGGCAAGGCTGGGGGCTCAGGCAGGTTCTGGAGGAAATGCGCCCGGCTTCCCCCGGCCAGCCGGCCGCGGTTGAATTTGCGGAAGCGGCCAAGAGGGTGCTTCAACGGCGGGTGGACAACAGCCCTCCCGGGCGGGGCGAGGCTCGCTGGCTGGCCGGATGGAAGAACCGCTGCGACACCTACAAGAAGGGTCTGTGACGGAATATCCCCGTTCCGATAACGTTCCGGGCGTGTAATTATCCTTGACCTGTCGCGGTTTAGGGTGTAATTCCCTCACTCATTCTAAGACTTCGCTGAATTTATGCCAAACACCAAAGAAGAAACTACGCTGATTTTATTGAAACCCGACTGCGTACGGAAAAATCTTTCCGGCACCATCCTGAAACGCTTGCTGTCTGAAGGGTTTCGCTTGCGCGGCATAAAGATGATTCAGCTTGATGAACCCATTCTCCGGGAACATTACGCCCATATCCTGGACCTTGTCGTCAATGGGGAGCCCCTGTTCCCCAAGCTGCTTGATTTCATGACTAGCTCTCCCGTCATCGCCATTGCGCTGAAAGGGCCGGGCGTCATCGTCCGCGTGCGGGAACTGCTGGGGCCCACCAATTCCCAGAAGGCCGACAAGGGCACTATCCGCGGCGATTACGGAACGGACAGCATGATGAACGTGTGTCATGCTTCCGACAGCTGCGAGTCAGCGGAAATAGAATTGAAGAGGTTTTTCAAGGAAGAGGAACTGTTCGACAGCCTCAATTAAAAAATTTCATCATCCGGTTATTCGGGGCCGCATCCGCTTTTGCCGGTGCGGCCCTGTTTTATAAAGGGAGTGCCTTGGCAGAAATGCCAGCCGTTTTCCTGGCGCCATGCGGCGACCGCCGGGAACAGGGCAGGGCGGCTATTTTTCCCAGGGGGTGGTCAGGTACAGGAACGCCTTTTTCAGGCGGTAGGCTTCGCGGAGAAAGCCGTCCATGATGTTGTTGTAACTTTGCCTGGAGAAGGAATAGCCGTAAACGCGCTTGATGGCGGCATCTTCTCCGTGCTGCCTTTGGCGTTTCAGTTCGGAATCCATGTCCCGGCGTTCCACGTTGGGCGCGCTCAGATTGTCCCCGTGCCAGCGGAAGTCCGCCAGCAATTTGTTGTAATGGGCAAATTTCTTGCCGGCCCGTCCCAGCCGCGCGTAATATTCCCCGTCCATGTCGTAATGGAAGCGCTCGTCCAGCAGGATTCCTTCGTCAATGGTTGTGGAACGGCGCAGGAACAGGGCTGTGGACGCCAGATAGGTGCCGTACCAGATATGCATGTTCAGGCTGTACGGCAGGGCTTTCATGGAACGCTGAATGCCGCCGTCCGGGCCGATGAAGTTCCAGGCGCCGTACACGACGTCCGCATCCGGGCGGGAATTGGCAAAAGACTTGATGGCGGCCAGGGCTCCCGGAAGAAGCCTGTCGTCCGTGTTCAGCCACATGACCCACTTGCCGCGGGCCTTGAGGAAGCCTTTGTTGATGCCTTCCGACATGCCGGAGTCCTTTTCCACATGCAGTTTCAAGTGGGGATATTCCCGCAGAATATCCAGTGTGCCGTCCGTGGAGCCCGCATCCTGGATGATGTGTTCAAAGGTAGCCCCTTTCTGGCTGAGGACGCTTTCAATGCATTCCCGGACGTAGGAGGCGTAGTTGAAACTGGGGGTGACGATGGAGAAATCCGGTTCCGTGTCCATGGGGGAAAATGGTGGTTCAGATGCTCAGGAACGTTCTCTGGCTATGTAAATGGGGCGTCTTTTCACTTCCGTATAAGTCTTGGCCAGGTATTGGCCCAGAATGCCCAGGCACAGCAGGATGATGCCGCCCATCAGGCAGAAGACGCAGACCATGGAGGTCCAGCCGTAGGCGGAATGGTGCCAGATGAGTTCCCGTACCATCAGGACGATGATGGAAAGGAAGGAGATGAAAGAGAGCATCACCCCGATGATGGACGCCAGCGCCAAAGGAACCGTGGAAAACGCGACAATTCCTTCAATGGAATACAGGAAGAGCTTGAAGAAGGACCATTTGGTTTTTCCCGCTACACGCTCCACATTTTCATATTCAAACCATTTGGTGCGGAATCCCACCCATTCGTACAGCCCTTTGGAAAAACGGTTGTATTCCTTGAGGGAGAGCAGGGCTTCCAGACGGGGCGCGTCATCAGCTTGTAGTCCCGGGCTCCGTCCACGATATGCGTGTCTGAAATCCTGTTGATGGTTTTATAAAAGGCGCGGGCAAAGAAGGAGCGCAGCGCGGGTTCCCCTTCCCGGGTGGTCCGGCGCGTGCCGGCGCAGTCGTACCCTTCCGTCTCAATGGCCGCGAGCATGTCCGGGAGCAGGGAGGGCGGGTCCTGCAGGTCTACGTCCATCACGGCGGCATAATCGCCCGTAGCGGCTTCCAGTCCGGCGTAGATGGCCGCCTCCTTTCCGAAGTTGCGGGAAAAGGAGATGAATCTTATTTCCGGTGACTCCGCCGCCAGCTCCTTGATCGTTTGCAGGGTATGGTCGTGGACCCGTCGTCCACGAAGATGAGTTCCCTCTCATAGCCGTTCAAGTGTTCGCTGAACACCCGGTCCACTTCTTTCTTGAATTCCGGAATGGCCTGTTCTTCATTCAGGCAGGGAATAATCAGGGAAATGCGCTTCATACCAATGCCCACAGCATACGCCTGGCCCCTGCGGATTCCAGAAAATAAGTGTTCTGGACGCTACAACAGCCTTTCCCCGCCGGAAGGGAAAAGGCTGCCGGAAACCGTTCGACCGGGAAAAGACCGGATTTTTTAGAATTTGGGCAGGTTGCCGATGTCGTCCTGGTTTTCAGGTGCGCGCGGATCTCAGGTCGCTGTCCCCGTCCTTGCCGAAGCTCCAGAAGTCGTAATCCGGGTTTTGTCCCGTTCCCATCTTCAGGTTTTTGGCGCTGGCGGACTTGGTGGGGAGGGCCTGCTCACTGCCCAGGCGGTATCGGTAGGGGGAGCCCCACGGGTCCGTCAGGATGTACAGGGGCACCTGCTGCCCGGCCTTGGTCACGGTGATCTGCCGGACAAGCGGGTTGCTCTTGGGCTGGGTGCCGGGGTTCATCTCATCGTTGTAGATGGTGGCGTCCCTGGCGGGAGCGCCTTCATTCTTGTAGTCGCCGAACAGGGCCATGTAAACGACGTTGGAGCTGATTCCTCGCCGTCCGCCACGGCTGCCCCGTGGTTGCGGAAGGGGGCTTCCGTTCCGTAGGGATAGCGGTCGTGGTCGTTATGGTAGCTGGACAGCCCCATTTCAATCTTTTGCGGACGATGGATTCGCGGCCTGCTCGTTCTTCCTGGTTTCAAGCCATGTGTAGATGGAGATGGTCAATGTGGCAAGCACCACGATGATGACCATGACCACCAGGATTTCCATGAGGGTGAAGCCCCTTGCCGCCCGCAGGCGGCTGTATGAAGTGCGAATCTTCATCTGCGTTTTCCGTAAGGGGGTTAACCCATCTTTCAATGACCTGGAGAAGGGGCAGGAACATGGCGAACACGATGCCGCCGACGACCACGGCCAGGAACACGATCATGATGGGTTCCAGCATGGAGGTCATGGCGCCCACGGCGTTGTCCACTTCGTCGTCGTACACGTCCGCAACCTTGAGGAGCATGTCCGGGAGCTGGCCGGTTTCTTCACCCACGTCCACCATGGAAATCACCATGGGCGGGAAGAGTTTGGAGGAAGACATGGGCGTGACCACGGATTCCCCTTCCTTCACGGAATCGTGAATGAGGCCGATGGCGTCGCCGACGATCATGTTGCCCGCCGTGTCCTTCGTGATGGTGAGCGCCTGAAAGGGGATGGGCACGCCGGAAGTAACCAGGGTGCCGAAGGTCGGGCGAACCGCGCGATGGCGCTCTTGCTCTGCACGTTGCCGATAACCGGCATGGTCAGCAGGGCGGAGTCTATCTTGCGGCGGCCGTTGGGCGTTTTGCTCATGGCCACGAAAATGGAGTACAGGATGGCGACAATGGCCGCCAGAATGACGGCATTCGGCACGAAGAAGGAGCGGCCATGAACCAGTCGCTGATGCCGAATACAAATTCGGAAATGGCGGGCAGTTCCTGGTTCTGTTCCGCGAACATGGTCTTGAACTTCGGCACGATGACCAGCATCAGGAAGATCACGATGCCTACCGCAATGAACAGTACGATGGAGGGGTACACCATGGCGGAAATGACCTTGCTTTTCAGCTTCTGGGCCTTTTCCTGGTATTCCGCCAGACGGTTGAGCACGACTTCCAGCACACCGCCGAGTTCCCGGCTTTCACCATGTTGACGAACAGGCGGTCGAAAATGCGGGGATGCTGCGCCAGAGCCTCGGAGAACGTGGAGCCGCCCTGCACGGAATCGCCCAGGGCTTCAATGGTCACGCGCAGGGTGGGGTTCGCTTCCTGCTTGGCCAGCACGTTCAAGCTCTGGGCAGGGGGCCCCGCATCAATGAGGGTGGCGAGCTGGCGGGTGAAAATCATCAGGGCCTTGGCCTTGATTCTGCCGCCTTACCCTTCTTGCCCTTGGCTCCCTTGGCCTTCTTTTGGAGGCGCCCGTTTCCTGGAGCTTGCCTTTTCCGGCTTCTACAATCTGGGTAGGGTACAGGCCGTGCGCCCGGATGGACTCCATGGCCTCCAAGCTTCCGAATTGGCCTCCAGGGTCCCCCGTTTTCTGGTCGCCTTTATGGTCAAGTGCTGTATATTGATATTTAGGCATATATATTGTTTTTAAGTGTTCGCTGCTTGATAGGTGAAATGGTGGTGTGGCTCTCCGCTGCTCCATTAAGTGTATTTCAGCACTTCTTCAATGGTGGTGTTTCCGTCGTAGATGTTCCTCAAAAGCCGTCTTCGCGCAGGGTGGACATGCCCATTTCAATGGCTTTCTGCTTCAGCACCACGGAAGGAGCGCGGTCCGTGATCATGTCCCGCAGGGTGTCGTTGATATCCAGGAGTTCGTAAATGCCCTTCCGGCCCTTGTAGCCGGAGTTGGAGCATTGTCACAGCCTCCCGTGTAGAAGTGCTTGTCTCCCAGTTCGTAGGGAGAAACCCCAAGCTGGGAGAGGATGCTGGAGGAGGGTTCGTACGGCGTGCGGCAGTCCGGGCAGATGGTGCGCACGAGGCGCTGGGCCAGCACCCCTTCCAGGGAGGCGGCCACCAGGAAGGGCTCGCAGCCCATGTCCACCAGACGCGTGATGGCCCCGGCGGAGTCGTTCGTATGCAGGGTGGAAAGCACCAGGTGGCCCGTCAGGGATGCCTGGATGGCGATCTGGGCCGTGGCCATGTCTCGCATTTCCCCCACCAGGATGCGGTCCGGGTCCTGTCGCAGGAAGGCGCGGAGCACCATCGGGAAATCCAGGCCGATGGCTTCATTGATCGGAATCTGGATGATGCCGTCAATGTCATATTCCACCGGGTCTTCCGCCGTCAGCACCTTGGAGTCGATCGTGTTGATTTCCCTCAGCGCCGCGTACAGCGTGGTGGTTTTCCCGGCGCCGGTGGGGCCGGTGACGATGAAGATGCCGTTGGGCTTGTGGACCGTGTCCAGAATGTATTCGTGGATGTGGGGAGGCAGGCCCAAGTTGTCCAGGTTCAGGTTCACGGAGGAGCGGTCCAGAACGCGGAGCACCACGGATTCCCCGTACTGGGTAGGCAGGGTGGAAACACGCATGTCCACGGACCGGTCGCCTATCTGCTTGACAATTCGGCCGTCCTGCGGCACGCGGCGTTCCGCGATGTTCATGTTGGACATGACCTTCACGCGGGAGATGACCGGGACGGACAGGTGGACGGGCGGCGGCTGCATTTCATAGAGGGCGCCGTCCACGCGGTAGCGGATTTTGAATTCCTTTTCAAAGGGTTCAAAGTGGATGTCGGAGGCTTTTTCCTTGATGGCCTGGGTGATGACCAGGTCCACGAAGCGGATCACGGGGGCAGCGGCGGAATCTTCCGTCTCATTGCTGACTTCCATGTTGTTGAGCTCCTGCATCAGGTCCTTCATGGCGGCGGATTCCCCGCCGTACAATTCGTTGATGCGGTCGGTAATCTGGTAGTCCGGCGCCACAAGGACGTGGATATCCTGACCGAGGGCGAAGCGCAGGTCTTCCACCGTCTGGGGGTTCAGGGGGTCCACCAGGCAGACGTACAGGCCCTCAGGCCCGTAGCGTACGGGCAGGGCGCCGTGCAGGCGCACGAGCGTGGCGGGCATCATGTTCTGCACGTTGGGGTCCGGCTGGAAATTGTCCAGCGTGATGAATTCCGTGCCCAGGTCGCTGGCGATCATCTGCCAGATGTCGTCCTTGTTGCCAATGATGCCGAAGTCCGCGAGCACTTCCGGCAGTTCCTTGCCGGAGGTCGCCATTTCCTCCTTGATGTCCTTGGCAAGGGACTTGTCGATCATTCCCCGGCCGATGAAAAGTTCCAGTGTGAGATTGGTGTCCATAATGTTCTGAGTGGATTGCGGGGAAAAATCAGTTGGCGTCTCCCATGGTGACGTTCAGCACTTCTTCCGGAGAGGTGAGGCCGGCCAGCACCTTGCGCACGCCATCTTCTCTCAGGGTTCTCATGCCCAGTTCCCGCGCGCGCTTGCGCAACTGGGGAGGTGAGGTTTTCATTGATCATGCGCCGCACTTCGTCGTCGATTTCAAAAATCTCGAATAGGCCCATGCGTCCCTTGAAGCCTCCGCCGCGGCAGAAATCGCAGCCGTGAGGCGCCTTGATCTGGCCCGGCGTGACGCGGGACATGTCGATGTTCAGCGTGTGGGCCTGCTTTTCCGTCAGGTTGCCGTCCACCTTGCAGCGGTCGCACAGTTTGCGGACGAGGCGCTGGGCCATGATGGCGCGGACGGAGGAGGCGATCAGGAAACGCTTGATGCCGATGTCCGCCAGACGGGCTACGGCGCTGGGGGCGTCATTGGTGTGCAGGGTGGAGAACACCAGGTGGCCCGTCAGGGAGGCGTTGATGGCGATACTGGCCGTTTCCATGTCTCGAATTTCCCCGATCATGATGATGTTGGGAGCCTGGCGCAGCATGGCGCGCAGAGCGGCAGCGAAGGTCATGCCGATGTCCGCCTTCACCATCACCTGGTTGATGCCGGAAAGTTCGTATTCCACGGGGTCTTCCACCGTGATGATCTTTTTGTCCGGACGGTTGATGTGGTTGAGGCACGCGTACAGCGTCGTCGTTTTACCGGAACCGGTGGGGCCGGTCACCAGGATGATGCCGTCGGGCAGGGTGATCAGGCGGTCGAACACGGCTTCGTCGTCGGAGAAGAAGCCCAGCTGCGGAAGGCCAAGCACCAGGGCGGACTTGTCCAGAATACGCATGACGATGCTTTCCCCGTGGTTGCTGGGAACGGAAGAGACACGGAGGTCGATCTGGCGGTCTCCGATGGTCATCTGGATTCGGCCGTCCTGTGGCATGCGTTTTTCCGCAATGCTCATCGTGGTGCTCATCACCTTCAGGCGGGCGATGATGGGGCTGAGAAGCTTCTTGGGGTGGGTGGCTACTTCCACCAGCTTGCCGTCCACGCGTAGCGGATGCGGAGCCGGTTTTCCATGGGTTCAATGTGGATGTCGGAGGCGCGCAGCCTGAACGCGTCCACCAGCATCTGCTGTACCAGGCGGATGATGGGGGCGTCCCCGTCCTCTCCGTCGATGTCGCTGCCGGCGTCCGGAAGGGTCATGTCGGTAGAATTCCTTCAGGCGGCTTTCCACCGCACTGCGCGTGGCTACGCTGAAAATTACGTCGCGGCCCAGCAGCTGGGGCAGGCTGTCCATGGTTTCCAGGTTCAGCGGATCGTCAATGGCCACATTAACGGAAAAGCCGTCGTCGGAAATCGGAATGGCGCGGAAGCGCCGGGCCAGTTCCGGACTGATGATTTCCCTGACTTCCTGGGGTATGTGCATGGATCCCAGGTCCACTACGGGAAGCAGGGAATTGGAGGCGCTCACCTGCGCGATGACGTCTTCCGTGAGGTAATTGGATTGAATGAGAAAATCAATCAGGTCCTGGGTGGGAGATTTTTGGCTGCGTGCATATTGAAGAATCTCTTCATTCAAATACCCGGCCTGCGTAAGAAGTTCGATGAGATATGATTCGTTGGCGTACACGTCGATCTGGATTCTATTGTTGGAAATCTGCCGGAACGAATCGGCAGGATACTCCCCTATTTCTGACAGGTTCCGGGCGTAAAGTCAACTTAGCTTCCCTCAAAAGATCATTTTTTTTCAGGGATGACGGGGACGGGGTCCGGCCTTCTGCCCGCAGGGACGTTCCGGCTGCGTGCGGAAGGGTATGAAAGAAGGGCAACTTCCCGTTTCCGACACGTTTACCGGGGAGACCGGAGCAGTTCCTCCAGTTCCCGCAGGCTGGAAACGCGCACCAGCCGGGAACGCATCTCCTTGGCTCGGGAAACCCCTTCGTGTACGCCAGAATGCGGGACCTCATGTGGCGCATGGTGTGGAGTTCATCGCCGTAATGGCCGGAATCAGGGCCATCCGCGTATGGCGCAGAATCAGGTCCGTTTTCTCCCGGGGCTGTCTGGCCGGCGGCAGGACGCCGTGCAGCAGGAAATACCTAGTATCCGCAAAGATCCACGGGTTCTCCATGGCCGCGCGGCCTATCATGACGCCGCTGACGGCGGTGTTCTCCCTTCACATACGCTGCGGCCTGGGCCGTGGCAATGTCTCCGTTGCCGATGACCGGGACGGACATGGCACGCGCGCATTCGTCAATAATGTCCCAGTTGGCGGCGCCGGAATACTGCTGGGAGCGGGTGCGCCCGTGAATGGTGATCATGGAGATGCCCGCATCCTCCAGCAGGCGGCAGGCATCCATCGCGCACAGGTTCTGGAAATCCCAGCCGATGCGTATCTTCGCCGTGACCGGGATGCGGTCGCCCACCGCCTTCACGACTCCGGCCGCCACGGAAGCCAGCAGGGGCAGGTCTTTCAGCAGGGAGGACCCTCCATTCTTGCCGACCACTTTTGGAACCGGGCATCCGAAGTTGATGTCAATGAAATCCGGTTTTTCGTGGTCCAGAATGATTCTGGCGGCTTCCCCATGTGGGCGCCGTCCGCACCGAAAAGCTGGATGCCTATGGGGCGGTGCGATTCTTCAATTTTAGTGTACCTCCTGTTCCTTTCCCACGCCTGGAGAATGCCTTCCGCGGAAACGAACTCCGTCACCATCACGTCCGCTCCCAGTTCCTTGCAGATGGTGCGGAAAATGGGGTCCGTCACCCCGGCCATGGGAGCCAGAAACAGCGGGAAATCCGTTTTGATGAACGGCAGGGGGAAGGGGGATGTGGGTCCGGGAAAAGTCATGGTTCCTTAGAATGACGCTAACATGGCTGCACAGCCTGTTCAAGCGTCTTGACTGTTCCGGCGGAAACACAAAAAGTAACCGTTTTGTAACTTGCCGGATACATGCAGGGAATTATACAATAACAGAATGAAACTGATGAATATTTGTTGTGTTGCCCTGTTTCCTCTTGTTGCGTGGGAGCCGGGGCGTCTTCCGAAACGCCGTCCAGGCCGCGCCGGACGCCGTGAAACCCGCCACCTATGAAAAGGCTTGTCAGATAGTGGAGGAATGGATTGATCAAATAGCCGGGAAAGGCGCCTTGCCCTCCAACAAACTGTCCAACCTTCAACAGGCTTTGAAAGCATTGAGCCAGGGGCGGATATTCACGGACGGGAGGGACGCAGGGCATTGATGGCCTCCGCGGCGCTGGGCAGGAAAGATATTTTGACTTCCTGCTGGGCCGGGGAGCCGTTCCCGGAAAAGGGGAAAAATTGAATGCCCTGTTCCGGGAAGCTGTTTGCGGTAAAAATGCCGCGATTGCGGAATGGCTTTTCAAACAGGGAGCGGATGTCAACAGCGCCGGACAGATGGGAAGCACCCCTCTCATGCTGGCCGCCTGCCGGAATGACCGTGCCATGGTTGATTTGCTGCTCGGATGGAAGGCCGATCCCGACGCCGTCAACGAGCAGGGGGAAACCGCCGCTGATTATGCCCTCGGCAGCGGCTGCCGGGAACTGGGCCAATATCTCAAAAGCAACATGAAGGGGAAAGGGGCGGACAAATAACCTCATCACATGGAAAAAGGCCTTTGATTCGTCTTTTTCCTCCCTCTTCTGCCGGGGGCATAAAAAATCACCACCGGGCAAGCCTTGCCCAATGGTGAAAATTGTGAAAATGATTGTCTGAAAAAATGATCAGTGATTGCCGCAACCGCAGCCGCCGTCCTTGTGGTCGTGATCGTGGTCGCAATTGCCGTCGCAGTCGCAGCTTTTCCTTGTTGCAGTCGCCTCCGCAGGAGCAGGAGGACTGGGCGCTCATGGCACGCTGGCGGGCTTCCTCGATTTCTTCAGGAGTGGGGGCGCGGCCGAGGTCGATGGACATGCCCAGATAGTGATTGATGGTGTTCAGGATTTCGTCAATGGTCTGGCGAGCTTCCAGGAAGCGCGCGTGCGGCGTCGTTCTTGACCACGTTTTCACGCAGGGTGTCGAACTTGGCGATTTCCTCTTCCGTCGGCGGCATGCCGGCCAGGTGCTTGTTGCGCAGTTCTTCGCCGTAGGCGTTCACTTCTTCAAAAAGCTTGGTGGCTTCCGGATTCTGGAAAAACAGGCCGATTTTGGCCTTGGAGGACACAACCTGGTCTTCCTGGCAAGAAGGTTGCAAAGGGCTTCCGTGGCGGAACGCAGGTTGTCATTGAGAACGGGGGTATTCATATCTGGCAATTAAACCATGTCTCCCAGAAAGGCGCAATCCGGTTGCAAGGCATGGCGCGCATTTTCATGTCAACGCAAGTAATCCTTCCCGCCATGTTCATTCCTTTGCCGGGGCAGTCCTTGTACAGGTAGGCGGCTTCCGGTACCCTGCCGACGGTTCTATCCAGCAGGGCCGGGATTTCCTTGTCTTCATATCCGGCCAGGTTGAGGTATTTTCTGACTTCCCGTGCCTTGGTCGGGAAGCAGGTCATCAATTCCCTGATGAATCCGCGTTCCTTGCTTTTGATGATGTACTGGGCGTTGTTGCTTCTCGCTCCGCGAGCGCTTGTAGTGTTGAACAGTCTGGTTTCCTGCTCGCCGGACATGTCGGAGGCGTAATCAATGAGCATGTCGGCGCAAATCTCCGTAGCTTTAAAAGCGTAGTCCACCTGGCTGTGGAATTGTTTAAGCACCAGCGCGGCGGCGCTTAAATAAAACCGCAGGGCTTCTTCCTTGTTCGGGAGCTTGCTATTTTTGTCCGTCAGGGCGATGAACGGGATGCTGTTGGACATGAATTCTTTTACGGTGTGATCCAGATCACTATACTCGGAAACCCATTCGACATTGTTGTAGTCGTTGAGGTCAAGGAACGGTGCCTTGGCAATCATGTAACACAGAAAGAGTCCGTCCGTCAGTTCCTGGGGCGTAACGTCCTTCTTCCTGTAGCGTTTGGCTTCTTTCCGCATTTTGTCGGCCCCCTGGTAAAACAGGATAAGCTGGCCGTTGTCCAGCAGTTTCTGAAGCCGGAGGAGTTCCGGATTCTGCTTGTCCGGATTCCTGATGACAGAGGGGGGAGCCGTTCCTGCCGTGGGGTTGCGGATCCGGAAAAGAACGGCAGGAAAAGGAAAAAGAAAAGAAGGTAACATTTGTTCATGAGGTTGCAAGGAGGGCTGATTAATGGGTGGCGGAGTTGTCATGCAACGCGTCGCCCGACGTGCTGCGGGTGACGGTGCATCTGAATTTGGTGATGCTTACCTTGATGTTTTTCAAGCCCCTGGTGGGGGATTCTTTTCCGGTTTCTATCCCGTCATACTTGAAACTGAAATCCTGGGAATACGTGTCATTGCCGATCTTGCAGCAATCCTTGCCGTCGGCGCGTACATACCATCCGCATGTCCATGAAAAGGAATCGGGAAGCTTCATGTTCTGCAAGTGCTGCAAACGAATATCCTGCTCTTTGTCCCATCTCCATCCAATGGTATCATGACGGTGAATGTTGAGGGCATTGGGCCTTATCAGCAGTTTTCCCGGGACATGCACGGGAGTGAATCCTTCCGGATCTTCCGCCCGTTCCATGATGGAAATATTGCTGAAGCTGACATTCAGGGGCAGAAAGGTGACAACAAGCTTGGAGGAAGCCCCCGGTCTGTCTTTTTCCTTGTCTTGGGATGTTCCTTGTCCCGTTCCCCGGAATGCTCTGCGGTGATGTCGGAAGGAACAAGAATGGTGAAAATGGAGGGAGGTCTTTCCGGCAATTCTTCGTCAAGATTGGTTTTTACCCGGATCTTCAGCGTGGTGTTCTGAGTGAGGTCTTTATTGATCGTCAGCGTAGCCTGATTTTTTTCTTGGTCCGATTCCTCGATGGTGGCTACCTTCTCCGGCTCCAGGGACCATTCAATAGAGTCCATATCTATTTCCTTTAATCGCTTGCCGTTCAAGGTTAATATAACCACTTCTCCGATTCCGACTTCAGTACGTTTCTTGTCCTCATCCTGGTCTCCTTTGTCCATGAGACATTGAGGGGAGACTGCTTTAGTTTCCGATTCGATGTACAGGGAGCGGTCATCCGTGGCTGGAATATCTTCTGCATGAGTCAGCAAAATCAGGGCATACAGAAGAAGGCCGGAAAAGGAGATGCTGAAGGTGGTAGAGTTCATGTAGATGAAGGACTTAACGAAAAGGGTGTTTATGATAGGCTGTTATGCATTCAAATGTCAATGAATCCAAAAATATGTTAGATATGGTGTTTTAATTGCAAAGAAGTGGCATAGTATTTCCCGTTTGCAACAAAAAGAACCGCCCCATGAATGAGGCGGTCCTTGAAAAGTGGGAAAATAACTGTAACTGAGTTAGCGCTTAGTGCGCCTTGCAGAATTCCTCGAAGCGGTCCAGCGCTTCCTTCAGAATGTCCAGCGTAGTGCAGTAGCTGATACGGATGCCCTTGTCATTGCCGAAGGCGATGCCGGGAACGGCGGCCACCTTGTAGCGTTCCAGAAGCTTGTCGCACAGGTTCAGGGAGGTGAGGCCCAGTTTGCTGGTGTCCACAAAGAAGTAGAAGGCGCCCTGCGGTTCCACGACGCTGACGTTCGGGATGGCGCTGAGGCGGGAATAGACGTACTGGCGGCGCATGTCGTATTCGTCGCGCATGTCGCTGATGAAGCTCTGGTCTCCGGTAAGGGCCTCAATGCCGCCGTACTGGGCGAAGGTGCAGACGTTGGACGTGGTGTGGTCCTGGATCATCTGGATGGCCTTGGCGATGGGAGCCGGGGCGGCGGAGTAGCCCAGGCGCCAGCCGGTCATGGCGTAGCCCTTGGAAAAGCCGTTGATGGTGATGGTCAGGTCGTATAGTTCCGGACTGAGGGAGGCGATGCTGACGTGCTTGACGTCCCCGTACACGAGGTGTTCGTAAATTTCGTCCGCCAGGATGAGGATGTCCTCGCTCACGGCCACTTCGCCCAGAGCGCGCAGTTCCTCTTCGAAATAAACGGCTCCGGTCGGATTGTTCGGCGTGGTGAGAATGACCATCTTGGTGCGGGGTCATGGCTTCCTCAAATTGTTCGGCCGTCAGCTTCCAGCCGTTTTCCGGAGTGGTTTCCACGATGACGGGAACACCGCCGCACATGCGGACCATTTCCGGATAACTGACCCAGTAGGGAGCCGGGATGATGACTTCGTCCCCTTCGGAGACGGTGGCCATGATGGCGTTGAAGCAGGCGTGCTTGGCGCCCGCTCCCACCGTGATCTGGGAAGGATCGTATTCCAGGTTGTTTTCTCTCTTGAGCTTGTCGGCGATGGCCTGGCGCAGTGCGGGAAGGCCGGCGGAAGGTGTACTTGGTGGCGCCATTGTTCAGGGCGGTGATGGCTGCCTGCTTGATGTTGTCGGGGGTGTCCATTTCCGGTTCACCGCCCGCCAGACCGTAAACTTCTTCACCGGCGGCCTTCATGGCCTTGGCACGGTTAGTCACCTTGAGAGTCAGGGAAGGGGTTAATGCAGCAATGCTGGGGGAAATCATGTCCATTGTGGTGAGATCGTAGATTTTTGAATGCCGGCGCGGAAAACAGGCTATTTTCCGCTTAAGCGGGAAAACTTTACTCACTGAGCGCTGCTCTGGCAAGGAGAATGCTTGCAAGGGCCATTCTTTTTCCTCCGCCGGGGCATACGGACTTTTCCGGATGGGAAATGCCGGGGTCAGCGTTTCATGAGTTTGGCCCGTGCCGCATCAAGTTCCGGCGTTTTCAGCAGGAAGGCGGCCAGCAGGTAAATGATGCCGGCGCACCCGCAGACCAGGGAAATGCCCAACACCCTTGACGGGAAGGACCAGTCCAGGAAGCCCTGGAGGAACCACGTTTTTCCGGCCCAGCAGACCGCCCCCAGAAGGGCCGCCGCCGCCAGGATTTTCAGGAGGCCGGAAACCAGCGTCTTCCCGTCCATGCCGCCGAGCTGGCGGCGCAGGTAAAGGAAGTAGAAAAGGAAGTTGAAGGTGGTGACCACGGAGGTGGTGAATGCCAGCCACGCCGCATTTTTATGCAGCACGTACACGAAGTAGTAGTTGAGGCCGATGCTGATGGCCAGCGCCACGGCGGCGGCGATGAGGGGAACCCAGCGCTTTTCCAGGGCCAGGAAGACGGGCTGCACCACCTTGGTTCCGGCGTAGCCCAGCAGGCCGAGGGAGTAGGCACCCAGCACCTCTCCCGTGTAGCGCACGGCATCCTGGTTGAAGCGCCCCCACTGGTACACGGAGGAGACGAATTCCGTCCCCAGGATGTACAGGATCAGGAAGGCCGGAACGGCGAAGAACGCTACCAGCCGCAGTCCCTTGGCGATGTGGGCCGCCACTTCCTTCCTCCCATTCCCCACCATCATGCGGGAGACGGCCGGGAGCACGACCATTCCGGTAGCCACGCCGAAGAGGCCGACGGGGAGCTGCCAGAGCCGGAATGCCGTGGTCAGCGCGGTGACGGAACCTTTTTGCAGGTTCAGCGCAAAGCCCGTATTGATGAAAATGGTGAACTGCGTGACGCCGGAGGCCAGCACGGAGGGCAGCATCAGCCCCCAGATTTTTTTGATTTTAGGGTCGTTCCACTGGAAGTTGGGCTTCCAGCGGAAACCCGTTCTGCGGAGTTTGGGAAGCTGCACGGCAATCTGGGCCATGCCCCCGAGCGTCACCCCGCAGGCAAAGCCGTACAGGGCTTTGGGTCCGAAGGAGGGGTCAATGAACCAGCCGATCAGCAGGCCCAGCACGATGGACGTGACGTTGAAGGCGGCGGAGGCCAGCATGGGCAGTCCGAAGACGCCCACCATGTTCAGCGCGCCCATCACCAGGGCGGACAGGGAAGCGAAGCCGATGAAGGGCCACATGATGCGGCTCAGATCCGTGGCGAACAATTGGTCCGTCACGGAATGGTCCCCGCTGTAAAGGGCTTCCATGATGGGGCCGGCAAACAGGATGCCCAGCGTGACGATGGCGACCATCAGCGTGGAAAGCTGGGTGGCCACCTTGTTGGTCAGCTCCCAGGCGGCGGCGTCCCCCTCCGCCTCCCGGGTTTTGGAGGCCACGCTGGTGTAGGACTGGGAAAGGGCCCCTTCCGCGAACAGGTCCCTAAGCAGGTTGGGAATGCGGAAGGCCGTGTAAAAGGCGTCCAGCACGCCCGTGGCGCCGAACAGGGAGGTGTACACGATTTCCCTGGCCATGCCGGTCAGGCGGCATGCGAAGATGGCGCCGGAGGCGACCAGGCTGTTCCGCATCAGGGACATGACAAAAGCTTACTTGAACAGTTGGCGGCAATACGGTTCCACGCGCTTCATGTCCGGATGGTCCTTCACGGCCTGGTCCCGGTCGTCCCGGCAGGAGAACAGGTACAGGGCATAGCCGCCGTAGCCGCCGCCCAGGTATTTCTTCGCCAGGGCGTTGGGAATGTCCGGAAGGGGAATCATGCCCTCGTCAAGCTGGACGCTGTAATACAGGGCCACGCCTGCGGCCAGGGTGTGGATGTTGTGTTCCAGAGCGCCCGTGCGGGCGATCAGGGAAGACTGGGCGATGCGCACGTAATCCCGGCATTCGTCCGCCATTTTCGGCGTATCGTGTTCGGAACCCGTGTAAAGAATGGCCATCCTTCCCTCCAGAAAGTCTCCGGTGCCCTTCATGTCCAGCACGGGAGAGGCGCCGGACCTCCAGACGCACAAGCCCGTTTCCGCGATCACGGCGGGGTCCTGCCAGCCGACGCCCAGCGCCAGCTCGGAAGCCACGGGGTCCCGTCCTTCCAGCATGGCCCACGCGCCGCTGCCGCCCAGCCCGGAACGCTTTTCATAAGGCCACTCGCAGAGGGAAACCATCGGGGTGATGGCGCAGTTGACCACATAGGCGTCTTTTCTGGCGTAACGGGGGACGTCCAGCCATCCTCCGGCAAAGTCCACGCGGAGCGGCACGGAGGACGGAGCCTTGATCCGGTTGACCAGCATGGTGGTGGAAACGGGGGCGAATTTGGGCGGCGTCTTGGGAAGGACCACGTATTGAGCTCCTACGCGCGAGCACAGCTCCTTCTTGATGGGGCCGTACAGGTCGTCTTCCGTCACGGCCAGGATATCCGGTTTTTCCGCCAGGAATTCCTCCTCGAAGTCCAGCCCCTTCTTCATGCCCGTGCCCAGGATGACCTTGTCCACCATCCGCAGGCTTTCCAGAAGAACCTTCTTGTGTTCGTCCGGAATGGAGGGCTTGCGCTGCTTGTGGTGCCAGAGCACGGGTTCCGAGGCAAAGGAAACGATCAGGTAGTCCCCCAGGGCGCGGGCCTCTTCAAAAAACTGGATGTGTCCGGCATGGACGATATCATAGCAGCCTGAGACGAAAACTTTTTTCATGCAACGTGGGTGGTGTTAGATAATCAGCTCGCGGCAGTATGCCTCATCCCTTTTCAAGATGCAAGAGCCGGGAAACAGCATATAAAAAAACGGCACGGACCGTTAAACGTCCGTACCGTTGAGAAAAAGATCGGGATGTATGCGCCGGGTCAGGAGGCCATGGCGTCCTTGTAGCGTCCTTCCACGTCGTCCCAGTTGATGAGGCGGCAGAAGTCTTCAATATAGTTGGCCCTGGCGTTCTGGTGCTTCAGGTAATAGGCGTGTTCCCACACGTCGCAGACCAGGAGGGGCACCAGGCCGGGAATTTCCACGTTCTGGTGCTTTTCCGCCCCGCAGATCACCAGCGTTTTGCTCATGGGGTCCACGCCCAGAATGCCCCAGCCGGAGCCTTCCACGCCCAGTGCCGCAGCCTTGAATTCCTTCATCATGCCGTCCAGGGAGCCGAATTTTTCCTTGATGGCGTCCATCAGCGGGCCCTGGGGCTCCTTCTTGGGATCGGGGGTCATGTTGGTCCAGAAAATGGTATGGAGGACGTGGCCGGAAACGTTGAAGGAAAGGGAGCGCACCCAGTTGGTGGTGGCGGAGGCGTCCAGCTTGCCGTCTGCAATTTCCCGGAGTTTTTCTGCAGCGGCGTTCGCGCCGGCGACATAGGCCGCGTGGTGCTTGTCGTGATGAATGCGCACCGTTTTCTCATCCATCAGGGGTTCAAGGGCATCGTAGGCGTACGGAAGGGGGGGTAACACGTACTTGCCGTCGGCATAACCGACCGTGGAGGGATTTTGCTTCTTAGTCATCTTGTGCTGTTGTTGTATGAATGGCCCTGTTGCCCGGGCCTGGCTGATCGTTCCCAATGCCGCCAGTGAGGAAAGCGCGAGAAAGCGCCTTCTTTTCATGTCCGCACCATGGGAATTCATGGAAGTTTGGACATAGGTGGATTTGGAAGCGTTCAAAAAACTTCTTTGAAATTGTTTTTCCCGTTTTCTACGTAAGACTGGCGGAAAAGCCGCGGCGGCTATCTCCTGGCGGCGGCCGCGGGCCCCTGCGCTCCGTACGCGCTTACGCCCCGCACCGCGATGGAACCGGCATCTCCCAGAAAGGATTTGGGCAGCGTCACGCGGGTCTGGCCGCCGGGCAGCAGGATGCGGGTGGCCCACTGGCTGCCGTAGCGCGCCTGAACGGCCCATTTCCGCACGGGATTGCCGGAGGGCTGCCAGGAAAGGGTCACCGTGGAGCCGTTGTCCGCCACCGTGAAATTCTGCGGCTGTCCGGGCGTTCCGGCGCCGCACCACGGCATGGCCGGGGGAACGGCCATGGAGGGGTACAGTTTGTTCAGGTAGCGCTGGATGCCCCCGGCGTTCCTCATGATGGACTTGACGCTCCAGAAGCACTGCCCCGGCGCGTTGCGGGCCAGGGAGCGGGAGTAGTTGACCTGCGCGGCGATTTCCGAGGCGGGGCGGCCCGGGTCTTCGCTGCTCATGATGCGCGCCGTGGCGATGCCGGGCCAGACCGGGCGGCCCGTGTTCTGGGCGGCCCACCACTGCATCAGGGCCGGGAAACTCTGCTTGGCCGGGCTGCACCGCCAGTAAAGCTGCGGAGCCAGATAATCCACCCATCCTTTGGAAAGCCATTTGCGGGCGTCGCAGGCCAGGTGCTCGTAGGCATCCACTCCGGCCTCGATTCCGGCAGGCACGCCCGGGCGCCAGATGCCGAACGGGCTGATGCCCACGCGCACCCACGGCTTGGAGGATTTGACGGACTTGTACATGTCATGCACGAAGTCGTCAATGTAGGCCCGCCGCTGGGAGGGCGACTTGCCGTCGCCGAAGCTGCCGGGGGTCCAGCTTCTGCCCGGCGCGGGGTAGGGGTAGAAGTAGTCGTCGAGATGCACTCCGTCGATGTCGTAGCGGCGCACGACGTCCAGGATGACTTTCATGGCGTGGTCGCGGGAGGCGGAGGCGCTGGGGTTCATCAGCAGCACGGAGCCGCTGCGCTTCATCAGGTCCGGCCGCGTCAGGGAAATGTGGTTGCGGCCCACGGCGTGGTTCACGTTTGCCTTGGCGCGGAAGGGGTTGAACCACGCGTGCAGTTCAATGCCGCGGCGGTGGGCCTCCTGAATGGCGAAGGCCAGGGGATCGTAGCCCGGGTTGACGCCGGGGCCGGAAAGCCACTGGCTCCAGGGCTCCAGGAAGGAACGGTACAGGGCGTCCGCGTTCGGACGCACCTGGAGGAACACGGCGTTCAGCTTCAACTGGGCGCAGGTGTTCAGGATATTCAGCAGTTCCGAGCGCTGGGCGGCGCCGGAAAGGCCGGAACGGGAGGGCCAGTCGATGTTGTGGACGGTGGAAATCCATGCGGCGCGGAACTCCTGCGGGGCGGGAGGCACGGTTTCTCCGGAAGGCTGCCAGGCCAGGGCCTGGGCCGTCAGCGCAAGCAGGGAACAGGCCAGGCCGTGAAAAAAGGGGGATAAGGTCATGATCTGGTGGCGGGGATGCTGTGCGTCCATTTAACGCTCATCGGGCATGCCTGTCCATGACAGATACCGGCGGTTCCGTCATGGAACGCGCGGCGGCCTCTCCGGTCACCGCGAGCCGGAAGCGAGGCTGTTGATGAGGTGGGCGTTGAATCCGGCGCCGAAGCCGTTGTCTATATTGACCACGGAAACGCCGTTGGCGCAGGAATTCATCATGGCCAGCAACGTGGTCACGCCGCGGAAGTTGGCCCCGTACCCCACGCTGGTGGGCACCGCGATCATGGGAGCCTTCACCAGGCCCGCCAGCACGCTGGGGAGCGCCCCCTCCATGCCCGCCACGGCCACGAGGACGGTGGCCTCCCGGATGGAATCCAGATGGGACACCAGGCGGTGCAGCCCCGCCACGCCGCAATCCCGGTAGCGGCGCACCCGGCTTCCCAGGAATTCCGCCGTCAATGCGGCTTCTTCCGCCACCGCCTGGTCGGACGTGCCCGCACTGACGATGCCGACGAAGCCCGCCGCCTGCGGAGGGGGGGAGGAGATAATGCGCATGAGGCGCGCCTCCGGATGCATGTCCGCTTCCGGAAAGGCCCCGGAAAGATGGAGCAGGGCGTCTTCATTCAAGCGGGTAGCCAGCACGTTCTGCCCGGCGTCCAGCAGGTTGCGGGCTATTTCTTCAATCTGGACGGGCGTCTTGCCCGCTCCGTAGATTACCTCCGGGCATCCCGTGCGTTCCAGGCGGTCGTAGTCGATGTCCGTGTGGGAAAGTGCGGGGGACGCCGCAGCCCTGATCTTTTCCGCCGCCTCTTCCGTGGAAAGGCGGCCTTCCTCAAGCTGGCGCAGGATGGCGGTGATGTTGTTCATGACGGTTTGTTCATGCTTCCCCGGGAATACCCTTCCAGGTCCAGGGTGATGTGACGGAAGCCCAGGGCGCGGAGACGGCTTACGACGGCTTCCGACAGGCCGCCCTGGCGGAACAGACCGAGTTCCGGGCCGGGAAGCTCAATGCGGGCCAGGTCTTCTCCGTGTACCCGGACGCGGCAGCCCTTCAGCCCCAGAGAGCGCAGGAAAGTTTCCGCCTCGTCCACGCGCCGCAGCAGGCTTTCCGTGACGGGGCGGCCGTGTTCCAGGCGCGTCAGCAGGCACGCATAGGCCGGTTTTTCACTGATGTCTTCCGGCAGGTTCAGGGTGCGGGCCAGAAGGCGTATGTCCGCCTTGCCCATCCCCGCTTCCAGAAAGGGGCTGATAATGCCGAGTTCGTGAAGAGCCTTGCGTCCCGGCCGGTAGTCGCCCAGGTCGTCCGTGTTGGACCCGTCCGCCACCCGGGGAAAACCGAGCTCTGCGGCCCGCCCGGCCAGGGCGGAACAGGGCGTGCTTGCACAGGTAGCAGCGCAGGGGGGGGATTCTCCGCAATCTCCGGAAGAATGGGAAAGACCAGTTTTTCCTGCCTGACGCCCAGGCGGCGGCACAGGGCGGCGCTGTCCCGGAGTTCCTCCCGCATGACGTAGGGTGTTTCCGCCGTCAGGGCCAGACAGCGGTCTGCGCCCAGAATATCGGCTGCGGCGACCAGCAGCACGCTGCTGTCCAGTCCTCCGGACAGGGCGACGGCGACGCGCTCCATGGGGAGCAGGACGGAGCGCAGCCGTTCAAAGGGAATCTTGGCGGGACTCGTCATGGTCGTCGTGGGGGAAAAGCCCCATCATCTGGCATTCTTCCAGCGGCAGCCCGGTCGCTTCCGCCAGGGCCTTGCAATCCTCGAACTCCGCCTTCCGGTGGTGGGGCCGTCCGTTCATGAAGGAGGTCTTTACGCCTACCGTGCCGTGGCGGGTCTGCACGGTGGAGCATTCCCGGCGCAGGATGTGGCGGCAGGCGTCATACTGGCGGATGCCCGGCGTGCTGCTGTTCCGGAAAAAGGCGGTTCTGACCCGGTCCGCATGTTCCGGCAGGCACAGCGCGCAGATCTTGAATGCCAGGCGTCCCTTCTTCATGCAGATGGATTCCTGCCATGCGTCCAGGGCGCCCGCCTCCATCAGCTTTTCCGCCAGGTAGGCGGTCTGTTCCGGTGTCATGTCGTCTATGTTGGCGCACAGTTCCGTCAGGCGTTCCGTGGCCGTATCCTGTTCCTCCGTCTCCACCAGCATCACCCGGAGGATGTTCGGGAGGGGCAGGCCCTCCCTGTGGCCGATGCCGTAGCCGGAGGCGGTGATGCGGCCGGAAAGCGGGGAAGGCGCGGGCTGTGCCACGGCGGCGATGTAGGCAGCTCCGGTGGGCGTGGTCGCCTCATGCGGCGTGCCGTTCAGGGTGGACTGGAAATGGCGCGCTAGCAGCGCGGTGGCGGGCGCCGGAACGGGCATCACGCCGTGCTGGCAGGTGACGCGGCCGCCGCCCAGCTCCACGGGGCCCGTAAAAACGGCATCCGCACGGAGCAGGTCCAGGCAGATGGCCGCGCCCACGATGTCGATGATGGAATCGACGGCGCCCACTTCGTGAAAATGCACCTGGTCCGGCGTAGTGCCGTGCACATGGGCCTCCGCTTCCGCCAGCAGGGAAAAAATGGAGAGAGCCGTCTTCTGTACGGCATCCGGAAGTCCGCTTTCCGTGATGATGCGCCTGATGTCCGCCATCGTCCGGTGGTGGTGTTCGTGGCTGTGGCCGGAATGGCCGTGTTCATGGGCCAGCACGTCAACCCGCATGCCGTGGATGCCGGCCTGCGCGGCACGGCGGCATTCCAGCTTCCACTCCCCATGAACGTTCAATTTGGACAATTCCCGTTCCAGAATATCCCGGTCCGCGCCCAGGTCGATCAGGGCGGCCAGATTCATGTCTCCGCTGATGCCTGCGCTGCAATCATAGACCAAGACTCTCATGACAAGGTAGTGTAAAAGGAAAATGCCCGTGCTCAAGGTCAAAATGAGCCTTATCGTTCATCGGTTTTCAGGGTTTCCGTGACGGCGTTTCGGAAAAATCCTGTCTGTTCATGCACGGATATTCCGTGAAATACGTTGCTAGAGAACTCTAAATATGCAACAATTCCCCAGCGCTGACCGCGCGTCCCTCGTTCCCATATCATGTCCATTCCGTTCTTTTCAAAATTACGATCCCAGAAGCATTATCTCCAGTTGATCAAGCCGGAGTTGAAGCAGGTCTCTGAATTTGTGGAAGCCCAGGCAGCATGTTTTGATCCCGAAGTCACCGACTACATGGAAACCGTCTGCCAGTCAAAGGGCAAGATGCTGCGGCCCGCGCTGACGCTGCTGGTGGGCGGGGCCACGGGAGGAATCAAGCCGGAGCACATCCGCCTGGGCGCGCTGCTGGAAATGGTGCATCTGGCCTCTCTGGTGCATGACGACGTGATTGACGAGGCCGACAAGCGCCGGGACGAAGCCACGGCTAACGCCCTGTGGGGCAACAGCTTGGCCGTGCTGCTGGGGGACGTTCTCTTCTCCCACGCCATGGTGCTGGGCACAGAATTCGGCAGTACGGAATTCTGCCGCAAGCTTGCGCAGACCGTCAGGAACGTCTGCCAGGGGGAAGTGGCGCAGTCCAGCCGGCTGTACGACCTGAGCATGACGCGTGAGGAATACTTTGAAATCATTCGCAAGAAGACCGCCTCCCTGTTCTCCGCCGCCACGGGCGGCGCGGGCTGGATATCCGGCGTTTCCCCGGAAGTAGAGGAATCCCTGTACCAGCTGGGCGATCTGCTGGGCGTGGCGTACCAGATCTACGACGACTGCCTGGACATGGTGGGTGATGAGGACGATGCCGGCAAGACCCTTCATACGGACGCCGGAAAGGGCAAGCTGACCCTCCCCATTTTCAATCTGCTGGAATGCGGCGACAGGAATGTGGAAGCTACCCTGCGCGACGCCATTGAAAACCGGGAAGCGGTGGATTATTCCGAATTCCATGACAACCCCGTCTTTGCGGAATCCCTGGACAAGGCGATCCAGGTGGCCCTGGAGAAAAACGAGGCCGCCCGTGAAATCCTGTGGCTCCTGCCGCAGACGGAATACCGGGAAGCCCTGGCGGAAATGACCTTCTACATGGACGAACTGCTCAACGATTGCAGAATATCCTGACGCCGCAACCGCGGCGGCCGGCCGTTGACGGAATGGCTTTCTTCCGCTGATCCTTGTTTTTTCCTCTTCCTGCCCGTTCCTGGCGCTCCGGGGACGGACGGATTTCTTTGACCTGTTTTTATCGGCCTGTAACCTTTTTGCCCCATTCCCTGCCTTAAAAAAATCGGGCGGAGGAATGAGACAAGGCGGTTTCCCTGTGCCTCGGGACTGGTTCCATGGTTCCCGGAGGTTTCCTGATGAAGGCAGGAGTAGGGGAACATGGCATGCAACCTGAACAGTAAAGCAGGCCGTTCGTTGCCGGAATCCGCAACGCACGGTTGACGGGTGCCGCAGGCAATGGGAACCCTGCCGCAGCGAGGGCAAGGCCCGGCTTGGCGGAGAGGGGGTCCGCAAAATCCTGTCTTCTGTCTCTAGGGAAACCGGATAGCTTATGCCGGGTCTGTTGTCCCGTACCGGCGCGCCCGGAAAAAGTAGGCTACAGCGACGATTCCGGCGAGGGCGGAGTACAGCAGGAAGCGGTCCGTGGAAATGGCGTTGGAAGCCTGGCCGTTGGAAAGGAAGAAGGTGATGGCCGCCACCAGCATGTTCCCCGCAAAGATGGTGAGGTTCCAGAAGCTGGTGATGACGCTTTTTAAATGGAGGGGAGCCTGCGTATAGGCAATTCAAGGCCGGTGGTGCTGACCAGAATCTCGGAAATCGTCAGCACGCAGTAGGGAATGAGCTGCCAGGCAATGGACATGACGGCTCCCGACTCCAGCCTGTGCTGAAGCCACGCCACGATCAGGAAAGTGACGGAACTCAGGGCGATGCCCGTGCCGAGCCGGACAAGCGGTTTGGCGAGCCTCACCACGTTCGGATAAACGAAAACGGTGATGAGCGGGATGAAAATCATCACGAAAACGGGATTGGCTGCCTGTATCTCCTCCGGGCCGATGGACCATGTTCCGGAACCCGGCAGGGGAATGGAGATGGGAATCATGTTGTTGCCCTGGGCCACCCAGGAGGAAGCCGTCTGGTCAAAAATGGACCAGAACGGGATGACGAACGCGAAAATGGAAAGGATTTTCAGGATGTGCCGCGTGTCCGTAACGGCGTTTTCCCCGCAGAGCAGAGTTGCCTTGTTCCAGCCCCCGCGGAAAAGGACGGTAAAGAGCACCCGCCAGAAGCCGCCGCGGCTTGCACTCCGTGAGGGCGGTATTTTGTTGTATTCGCGGCGTCCCAGCCAGAAAACGAAGGTGGCGATCCCCATGAAGATGCCCGGCACGGCAAAGGCCCAGCTGTAGCCGTAATGCTGTTCCATGGCCGGGATCACCAGGAAGGAGAAAAAGGAACCGAGGTTGATGGCCCAGTAAAGGCGTTGAACGCCTTGGTCATCAGCCGCGGGGACTTGTCCGGAATCTGGTCCCCCATGAAGGCGGAAACGCACGGCTTGATGCCGCCGGCCCCCAGGGCGATGATCAAGAGGCCCGCCATCAGGATGTAGCGGCGCGCCTCAATGGTTTGGAACAGGTCTGCGGTGGCCAGCACCCCGTGCCCCACGCAGTAAAGCAGGGAAATGTACAGGATGGTCTTGTACCGTCCCCATACCTTGTCCGCCAGCCACGCCCCCGCCACCGGCAGCAGGTACACCATGCCCACGAAGATGTGCAGCGTGGAAGTGGCCCAGTTCTCGCTCATCAGCAGGTGGCCGGTCATGTACAGCATCAGGATGGATTTCATGCCGTAGAAGCTGAAGCGTTCGCAGGCTTCCGTGCCGATGATGAACCTGGACTGGGAGGGAAGGGCGTTCATGGGGTGGAGGACGGTTGTCAGAAAGTTCCGGAAAGGGCAATAAAAATGATGGCCCCTGGAAGAGGGCCATCATGAAAACGGTGCCGGGATGCAATGCGCCGCGCAGACCAGGGCTGGATGCGAAACGGCGGCGGCAGTCATGACCGGGGAGGGTTAGCGCTGCTGGTTGGCGATGGGGGCTATTTCCACCTTGTACTTGGCGATGCAGGCTTTCAGCCAGTCCATCATCAGCATGGCCCTGGTCTGGGCGGAAAGAACGGGTGCATACTGCTGCGTGGCCTTGATCTGGAATTCGGGCGTATCTTCCAGTTCGCGCTTGACCAGCTGGACCAGCAGGATTCCGTCCCCCGTATCGATGGGCTGGGCCATTTTCCCGGGATTGACGAGAGCGCAGGCTCCGAAAACTTCCAGGGGAACGGGAAGCTCCTTGGGGGGAGCCAGGCGGGAGCTCATGGCCTGGTCCATGATGGCCTGGAATTCTTCCGGACTCTTCGCGTTCTGGCTGTAAATGCTGTTGAGAAGGATGTTCGGATTGATGAAGGGGCCGTAAGCGGCGGTTTTCGCCCCTGCCTTGGAGGCAATGGCATTGAATTGTTCAATGGCGTCCGGGGCCTTGTCCAGTTCCGTCCTGAGTTCGGAGGCCGCCTTGTTCAGGGATTCCTCGGTCATGGTTTCCAGCAGGTCCGCCCGCGCGCTGTTGCGCGCCATGTCGTAGGGCAGGGCCTTCACGGGAGTGATGCCTTCCAGCTTCACCAGAACCACCTGGCCGTCTTCCAGAACCTGCATGGTGCTGATCTGTTCGGCTCCGGACTTGGCGCGCGCCTCTTCAATGGCCTTGGCGTCTGCATCGGCATTCAGGGCCGGTGCGCCGGTCAGGGAAAAGACCACGTCCAGCAGGGTGGCGCTGCGTCCGTCGGAAGCGGACTGGTTAATGGGCTGGTTGATTTCTTCCGGCGCGTTCTTGCGGGTAACGGCCGCATAGGTTTTCTTCTCCATCTTGCACACGTTGGGCGTCTTGGCCAGGGCTTCGCCGATGGTCTGGTCCATGTTTCTTCCGTTGGTGGCGTTCAGGGGTTCCCAGATGTCGTTTTCCACCAAGTTCATGGTTTCCATGGTGGCGTTGGAAATATCGCCGGGCTTGGGAGCCTTGGCATCTCCTTCCGGAGTGAAGGTATATACGGTGAAGAAGCGGGCTTCCTCATTTCTGTAGTTCTCCTTGTGCTTGTCCCAGAACGTCTTGATTTCCTCTTCACCGGGGTCTGTCTTGGGGCGGAAGGCGCTCTTTTCCAGGAAGGCGGTGTTGACCGTGATCTGCTGGTTTTCAGATTCCGCCACGGCCTGGGCAAAATTGGGTTCCACGGCAGCGCCGCCGGCGATGACATCCTCAATGCGCACCAAGCTCATGGTGTCTCCCATCAGGCCGCGCAGGATTTCTTCCTGGAGCTTCTTGCCCTGGTTGCCGCGCATGGAAATGAAATCGTCGTACTTCTTGGGATCGAACACGCCCTTGTCATCCAGGAATTCCGGAATGTTGCAGATGGCTTCGTCAATCTCCGCATTGCTGGGGTGAGGCCCAGGCGTTCCGCCTCCCGGCGGATGATGCCGCAGTAGGCCAGGAAGGCGGCGTTGGGATTATTGGTCTTCATCAGGTAGCAGATATTCCGCAAATCCTGTTCCGTGGCAAAGTGGTTCTGAAGCAGGGGAGCGAAGCTGGAAGAGAAGGAATAGGCCAGGTTGCGGCCCGTTTGACCCATATTCACGTAATCCTTCTCTCCGTAGGACTTCCCGTCCACGGTCACGAAAGTCTGCTTGAACATGCCGGACAGGGAACCGCCGCTTACGTCCCCGCCGATGAACATGAGGCCCACGAACACCAGGGCCATGGCCGCCATGATGACGATTGTATGTTTGCGTAAAAAATCTAACATGGAATATGATGTTGAATATGCGTGTGTCACCGGTCCCGGACTGACGGCAGTCTGGACAGCCCGGACCTTTACACCTTTTCATACGGGTAGGCAAGTACGAAGCTTTCCGCTTCCGGCGGCTTTTCCAAAACATTGCGGCATGCGCTTTCCTGTCATGAAGAATGTTCCGGGCAGGGGCAGAACAGTATTTGACCTAGACGGTAGTGCAAATACGCCGTATGTTTTCCGTGCGCGGACGGAACCGGACGGCTGCGGCCGTCTTCCGCAGAGCGCTGCGCATGTCCGCAGCCGGACGGCCTTTTAAACGCAAGGATTTATGCTGAACCAGGTAGTAGAACTCAAAGAGAAGTGACGGCGGTGCAGATCCCCAGCGGGGGATGTGCTTACCCTGCCGGAAGGGGGAGCGCGTGTACATCACCCAGATTCTGGGCGGCACCTATACCGTGGCTACGGACTACGGCCTGGCCCGCATTTCCAGGGAAGACGCGGACGCGCTGGGCGCCGAACCCGTGGAAAATTCCCCGGAAACGGTCGGACTGGACGAGAACGCCACGCTTGAGGAACGCGTCTGGGATACGCTCAAATGCATTTACGATCCAGAAATTCCCGTGGACATCGTGGACCTGGGCCTGATTTACGACGTAACCGTGACGGAACTGGAAAACGGCCTGCATCACGTGGCCGTGAAGATGACCCTCACCGCCCCCGGCTGCGGCATGGGGCCCCACCTGGTGATGGAGGCCAAGGACCGCATTGAAGCCCTGGAAGGTGTGGAGGCCGCGGATGTGGACATGGTCTGGGACCCTCCGTGGAACCAGGAAATGGTGAGCGAGGAAGGGAAAATGAAACTCGGACTGATTTGACCCCATGCCGGTTACTCTGAAATTATCCGACGAAGAGGCGCGGCATCTGGCGGAAATGCTTTCAACCGCCGCTGCCGTAGCTGCCGCCAACCAGCAGGACGGAGCGGAGGGAGGCCTGGTGGCGTGGGGAAAGCTCATCTCCCGCCTGATGAAGGACCTGTCGGAAACCCCCAGACTGAAAGGGCACATTGCCTATGCGGAGGATCTGGGAGCCTACGCCTTCACCCGGGAATATGAGGAAAACGCCTTTTACCAGGACTGCCTGGACGAATATCGGGACAACATCTTCTGGGCGGACCTGGTGACGCGCATGGCGGACAAGGCCATCAGCGAACACCTGGGGCCGGAATACTTTGAGAACATGTCGGAGGAAGAGCGCCGCCATACCGCGGAGGCCCTGGAAAAATCCCTGTGGCAGGAATGCGCCAGATACGGCATTGACCGCCTGGGCTTCATCCTCCCTCCTTCGGACGGGTAAAACGGCCTCTTTTTTCTCCTTCTCTCTTTGTCCTTCTCCCGTTGGAAGAAGAGGGCGCCTCACGGATGTGAGAAGCCCTCTTTTGCGAATCTCTGCGCATGGACGCCGAGCTTTTGGAAACTGCGTGTTCCTCGCTCTCCCGTATGGACTGGTTTACTGGTCCGGGTCTTCCGGCAGGGGCGGGGTGGGGCTGAGCAGGTGTTCCGTCTCCCGGGGAGTGGAAAGCACTTTATAATAGGCCCATACAGCGGCGGTCAGAACGCCGCTGATGGAAAAATCATCGTAAGCCAGCCGGTAAGGGACATAATTATTTGGTGTGCTCCTGCACGAGCCGGGTAATGTCTTCACCGGGCGGTACAGGCTTTACATCCTGAGGCAGGGGTCGGCTTTCAAACAGCTTGAAATCCGTCATCACCGTTTCACCGCCCGTCTGGAGCAGGACGGAACCGTTCGGCTGGATTTCCGCCATGACGTTGGTGGAGGGGGTGGGGTCGCCCGTAAAGGTAACGCCGGTGCTGGGGAACCATTTGCCGTCCTTGTACGCAAAGCCGGGACCGAAGAACGCGCCGCGCGCTTTCTTGGCGGATTCAAAATTGCGCATGAAATCCTCCACAAACCCTACGGAGTAGGAAAGTTCTTTCTTGGAGGAATGGGTTTTCCACTTGGAAATGAGGTCCCAGGAGTTGGTCTTGTTGTTGAAGTAAAAGCCGCTGATTTCCTTGAACGGCCCCATTTTTTTGATGCAGACGAGAAAGCGCATGTTTTCCCCCACTTCCCAGGGATAATCCACAAAGCTCTGGCCGCCCGTCCCCTCGCCGCCGAAGCGTCCGGCCCTGGCGTTTTCTCCCAGCTTCAGCAGCTTGGTGCGTTCTTCTTCCGGGACGCTGTTGGGGTTGTCTCCGTGGGAAACCGGGTCCCAGATGGAAAAAATAATCACTTTCCTGCCGTTGGACTGTTCCTGGAAGCCGATGTAGCCGTCGTCAAAGTTCATGGCGCAGAAATAAGTGCCGGGAACGGAGGTGCGGGCCTTCACCTCGTTGTACAGGGCGGCCGCCTGGGCCGGATGGCCGTCCTGCCTGATATGCACGGAGCGGCACTGCCGCTTCGCCAGGACTTCCGGAGACTGGGCGTGGACGAATGATACTGCGGCAAGCAGGGAGGCGCAGACGACGGCTGTTGCGGAAAAAAGACGCATGGGAATGATTGGTGTTGACGGTTTGCTCCGGGCACGCCCCTTCGGGCGCTCCGCGGTGCATGGTTAGTACGGACTAATTACGTTTTCGTTTTATTCAATCTCTCACGTCTTTCCGTTTTTTTCCAGGGTTTTTCCGGCATGGTGCGCCGTCTGAAGATGGAGAAGACGCGGGTTTTTCCGGCAATGAAAATTTTATGGCTGAAAGACCGTCAAACATTTCATTCGTTTCCGCTCCATTCCTTCCAGCCGCTTCAAAAGGCTGCGGCGTTCCCGGCGGAGGAGGAAAGGAAAGGCCGCCCCGCAGGATGCGGAAGCGGCCTTTACAGGATGATGAACGGAAGGAGGTTTTTTAACGGATCGGGTTGATGAACAGGGGCATCAGGCCGCCGATCACGATGAAGACGGAGAAGGCCGCCAGCATCACGCCGGAGATGACGGGCACCTGTACGGCTTCCATGCCTTCTTCCGGCTTGTCCCAGTACATGGAACGGATGACCTTGAAGTAATAATAGAAGCCTGCGGCGGCGCAGATGATCATGATGGGCAGCATCCAGTTCAGGTACAGGCCCGTGTTGATGACGTGGACGAAGGAGATCATTTTGGCGAAGAAGCCGGCCGTCAGCGGAACGCCTGCCAGGGAGGCGAACATGATCGTGATGGCGAGGGCCAGGCGGGGATTGGTTTTGCCCAGGCCGCGGAAGGCGGAGATTTCCTCGCTGCCGCGCTGGGTGCGGATCATGGCGAGGGCGAAGAAGGCCCCGAAGGTCATGACCAGATACACCGCCAGGTAGAAGGGCGCGTTGGGCGCCAGCTGCCCCTTCACCGTGCCGATGAAGAGGGGCAGGATGAAGCCGGCCTGCGCGATGGAGGAATACCCCATCAGGCGTTTCAGGTTGGTTTGAGGAATGGCTCCCAGGTTACCCACCAGCAGCGTGGCCGCGGCCATCAGGGCGATGACGAACTGGACGGCGGGAATGCCGGCGAAGGGCGCCAGGATGATGCTCAGCAGGGCGAAGCCCGCCACCTTGGACGCTACGGAGAGGAAGGCTGTCACCGGGGTGGGTGCGCCCTGGTACACGTCCGGAATCCACAGCTGCATGGGAACGGCGCCGATCTTGAAGGCGGTGCCGAGCAGGAGCAGGGCCAGGGCGAAGAACATGCCCGGTGCCGTCTGTCCGGAAAGGGCGGCCATGACGATGGCGTGGTTGTATTCAAAGGTGCCGGTCATGCCGAAGTACCATGCCAGGCCGAAGACGAGGAAGCCCGTGCTGACGGCTCCCAGGATCAGGTACTTGATGCCCGCTTCCGTGGAGCCGAGGTTCCGGCGGAAATAGCCCACCATGATGAAGGAGCTCAGTGTGAGCACTTCCAGGGAAACGAAGAGTTCCACCAGGTTGGCGGCCTTGCACAGGGAGGTGATCCCCACGCAGGCGAGCAGCGGCAGGATGTAGAATTCCCCGGTGCCGTCCTGCGTCTTGGAGTCGTTGGAAGACAGGTTGATGACGGCGCGGAAGTCCACGGAAAGGAGCAGGGTGATCGCCGTGGCGACCAGGGCCAGGATGATGTAGGTATTGGCGTAGAGGCTTTCCATGTAGAAGGGAAGCATCGCCAGGGCGCCCGCCGCCCCGATCAGGCCGAAGACGAATTTGGGAGCCTTCTTGAAGAAGGTTTCAGCCAGGAGCAGGATCATCGCCAGGCCGGCCAGGATGAATTCCGGAATGTACGCTTGCATGGGTAAAAGAAGATCAGGTTAAGCTTGGATTGTATTCAGGGGATGATCAGGAGAAGAATTGGAGAACCAGGTCCGGCAGGAAGCCGAAGACGACCAGGGTGATGACCAGGAAGTAGTTGGCCGCGCGTTCGGCGGGCAGCAGTTCCGTCGCGTAGGCGGCGGCCTTGGACAGGTCGCCCTGGAAGATGTTGCGGTAGGCCCTCAGCATGTACACGGCGCCGATGACCAGGCCCCACAGGCAGAGGATCGTGGCGATCTGCACGGGGCCGAAGCCGTTCTCGAACCCGGCGAAACCGGAGAAGAAGACCATGAACTCGCCCGGGAAGTTCGCCAGGCCGGGGAGGCCGATGGAGGCCATGCCCGCCAGGCCGAAGACGAAGGCCATGCGGGGCAGCCTGGTTCCCAGGCCGCCCAGGGAATTGATTTCCAGCGTGCCGGTCTGCTTTTCAATCTGGCCGCAGAGCATGAAGAGCAGGGCGATGGAAAGGCCGTGGGCCAGCATCAGCAGGGCCGCGCCTTTCACGGCCCAGGGGTTGGCTTCCGCGGAACCGGATACGATCAGGGCGGCGAAGGCCAGGAAGATGTAGCCCATGTGCATCACGGAGGAGTTGCCCAGCAGCAGGTCCAGCCGCTTCTGGTTCACCGTCACGTAGCCCACCCAGATCACGTTGCACACCAGCAGGACGAGCAGGATGTTCGTCCAGGGCAGGAAGCCCGCTTCCATCAGGGGCTGGAACATGAACAGGCCGTACAGGCCGAATTTTTTCAGAACGCCCGCGTGCATCATCGCCACCGGAGCGGGGGCGGAGGCATAGGCGGGGGCGGCCCAGGAATGGAACGGGAACAGGGAGATCAGGGTGCCGAATCCGGCGATCAGCAGGGCGCCGATCAGTTCCGCATTTTCCAGGGGCTGTCCGCTCTGGATGAAGTCCTGGAGGCCGGAGAAGGTGAACCCGGCCTGCGTTCCGATCATCAGCAGGGCCGCGAGCAGCACCATGGAGGCCAGCCCCAGGTACAGGGTGGCGCGCCAGGCGGTGGTGCGCTTGTCCCCCCTGCCGTATAGGCCGATCATCACGAAGGTGGGGATCAGCGCCAGTTCATGGAAGGCGAAGAAGGAAATAATGTTGTTGGACAGGAAGGCCCCGGTGGCGCCCGCGGAGATCAGCAGGGCGGAATTGTACCAGGAGGCTTCCCCTCCCTTGGGAGGATTGGTGCCCAGCACCGTGGCGAAAGTGACCAGGATGGTCAGCAGCAGCATCACCTTGGCCATGGCGGGGGCCAGGGTCAATTGAAGATCCAGCCCCTGGAAGCGGGACCAGCAGGAAGCGCAGTCGTCAAAGCTAACCAGGGCCCAGATGCCCAGGGCCAGCGTCAGCGTTGCGCTGAGCAGGGCCGTCGGGCGCGCGGGCGCCTTGCACAGACCGATGAGGGCTGAGGCAATCAGAGGAATGAGAACAAGCCAGATAAGCATGGTGTGTGATTGGTTGGGAGGTTAGCAGGAATAGAAGACGGTGAAGTAAATGACCAGAAGCAGGCCGACGCCGAACAGAACCGTGTAGGCGGCCATGTTGCCGGACTGCAGGCGGCGGAGCAGGGAGCCGACGGCGGCGGTCAGCCGGGCCAGGCCGCCCACGATGAGGCCGGAAATGATGAACTGGTCGATGAAGTCGATAATGGAGGCCAGAATGCCCTGCACGCCTTTAACGAGCACCTTGTCGTAGAACCAGTCGATGTAGAGCCGGTTGACGAGGGCGCGGGAGACGGCGTTGCCGGAGAGCTTGTCGGAGGCCGGAGAGCCCGCATAAAACACGGCCGCCAGCAGAATGCCCAGGACGAGGGCGCCCATGGATACGTAGAAGGGCATTCCCATGTGGAAGTCCGCTACTGCAAAGCCGTTGAAGGGAACCAGCCTGTCCGCGATAAAGCCGTAGCCGGAGATGACGGCGAGCACGGCCAGGATCAGCAGGGGAATGAGCATGACGCCGCCCACTTCCCGCGCGTGTTCCGCGCTGTGGCTGCGTTCCCTGCCGAAGAAGACCACGAAGATGACTCTCATCATGTAGAAGGTGGTCAGCAGGGCCACGCCGCCGCCGATCCAGAAGAACACCGGGTTTTTGTGCAGGGCGGCTTCCAGGATGGCTTCCTTGGAGAAGAAGCCGGACGTGAACGGAATGGCGATCAGGGCCATGGTGCCGATGATGAAGGTCAGGGAGGTCAGCTTCATGCGCTTCATGATGCCGCCCATCTTCCAGATGTCCTGCTCATGGTGGCAGGCGAAGATGATGGCGCCCGCGCCAAGGAAGAGCAGCGCCTTGAACCAGGCGTGGGTGAACAGGTGGAACATGGCCGCTTCCCCGGCCAGCAGGCCCAGGGCCATGACCATGTACCCGAGCTGGGACAGGGTGGAATAGGCCAGCACGCGCTTGATGTCGTTTTGCTGGGTTGCCATGAAGGCGGCGATGATGGCCGTGATAGCGCCGATGATGGCGATCACGTCGCAGGAGAGAGAGGGGAACGCTTCCACGCCGATGGAGAGCTGGACGCGCACCATCATGTACACCCCGGCGGCGACCATTGTGGCGGCATGGATCAGGGCGGAAACGGGGGTGGGGCCTTCCATGGCATCCGGCAGCCACACGTGCAGCGGGAACTGGGCGGACTTGCCCACCGCGCCGCAGAACAGGCACAGCACCGTGATGTTCAGCAGGGTTTCACTGATGCCGGCGGGCATTTCCATCAGGCTGAAATTGAGCGTATTGGTCAGCGCCCAGAGGGTCAGGATGCCGATCAGGAAGCCGAAGTCCCCCACGCGGTTGCAGATGAAGGCCTTCTTGGCGGCGTCCGCGGCGGCGGACCTGGTGTACCAGTGGCCGATGAGCAGGTAGGAGGAAAGGCCCACCAGCTCCCAGAAGATGAAGGTCATGGCGATGTTGCTGGCCAGGACGATGCCCGTCATGGAGAACATGAACAAACTCAGGCAGGCGAAGTAGCGGGCCTTGGCCTTGTCGTCCGCCATGTATCCCAGGGAGAAGATATGCACCAGCAGGCCGATGCCCGTGACCACCAGCATCATGCGCGTGGAGAGGGGTCCAGCACGAAGCCGAGGTCAATGGAGAAGACGCTGGAAATGGAAAGCCAGGTGAAGGCATCCGTTCCGGTCTTGTCCAGCAGGGCCAGGGAAAGAACGAAGGTGACCAGGCAGGAGAAGGTGGAGGTGAGGGGCCGCCACGTTCGCGCGCTTTGTCAGGAAAAACCAGTTGAAAGCCGCCACGACCAGGGGCAGAAAGAGCAGGAGCCAGGTATATTGGATGTCGATGTCTAACATGTTCGTGTGAGGTTCGGGTTGCTCTTAGTCTTTCAGCGTATGAAGGTCCTGGGTGCTGGCCGTGCGCCGCGCGCGGTACAGGGAAACGATCAGGGCCAGGCCGATGGCCACTTCCGCCGCGGCGATGGTCAGGACGAAGATGGACAGGGACTGGCCGTCATAGTTGGGCAGTCCCATGGAGCCCTGGGCCCGGGAGAAGGCCACCAGGGAAAGGTTGGCCGCGCTGAGCATCATTTCCAGGCACATGAAAATGACGATGATGTCGCGCCGGACGATCACCCCCACCAGGCCGATGGCAAACAGAATGCCGGAGAGGATCAGATAATGCGTAAGAGGTATCATGATGATTGGCTGTGTTGAGATGTTCGTTTATTTGCCGGAGGTCGGCGGCTCAGGACCACGACGCCGATGGAAGACACCAGCAGGGGCCAGCCCCGCGATGATCAGCGTGCGGTTGTACTTGTCAAACAGGGTGCGGCCCAGCAGGGCGGTGTCCGGGAATTCCCCGTTGTCGATCTCCGCCCGGATGGTCGTCCCTTCCGGATAAAGATGCGCGGAGCATTTGGGGGAAAGCGGAGGAAGGGTGATCCGGGGGGGCTGGATAGATAAACTCAATAAACGGTCAATGGAGTTTCCGGAAAAGGCATAGTTCCCTTGCTTCTGTCCGCAGATGGCGATTTTGTCGAGAGGAAGGCCGTTGACGCCGTGCTTGCCGGATGCGGTTGCTCCCGGAGCTTGGACGGATTCCGCGTTTCCTTGCTGCTGGCCGTTGCTGATCTGGCGATCGATTTCAGCATCTGTAAAAGCGGAAGTTGAAGCGCGCAATCCGCAAGCCACGCCGGCGTTGCCTTCCGTAGCGCCGTCCTGTCCGATCTTCAGATCGTTCCAGGCCTGTTCCGCGCTGGCCATCGGGCAGCGGCCGCAGTCTTTGGCGCCGGGCAGGGAGTAGATGATGCCGATGAGCTGGCCGAGGAACAGCCCTGCGATGATGACGCCCACGGCGACGGAAACGGGCCGCCGGAAGGGGGAGGTTTCCAGCTTTACGTTCAGCAGCATGATGATGAACGCGAAGAGAACCATGATAGCCCCGGCGTACACGAGGATTTGCAGAATGCCCAGGAAGTGGGCGCCCAGACCGATCATGACGGCGGCCGTCGCCCCGAAGGAGAGGGCCATCATCATGGCGGAGGAAACGGGGTTGCGCATGAAGACGACCATCAGGGACAGGATCACGGCCAGGGCCCCGAAGACGTAGAAGAGTATGTCACTGGCAAAAATGTTCATAACGTGCAGAATGTGGAGTGAAGAGTTCGGGGTGTGTTATTTGTATTGGTTCCACTTGTTGACCAGCCCCTTGCGGGTGCCGCCCAGTTCGTAGAGCCTGGCCTTGTTGTGGATGGACTGCGTCCGGTCCGTAGGGGTGAGCAGGTAGTCCTGGCTCATGAAGATGGCTTGTTCCGGGCAGGCTTCCTCGCACATGCCGCAGTAGATGCAGCGGAGCATGTCGATCTCGAATTCCTTGGGGGCTTTTTCCACCTTGTCCCAGTCGCCTTCCTTGACGGTGCCGGGCGTGATGGTGATGGCGCGGGCGGGGCAGATGAATTCGCAGAGCTGGCAGGAGACGCAGCGTTCGCGTCCGTCCTCGCCCTTCACCAGCACGGGATAGCCGCGGTAATAGGGAGGCAGGTGCTTGTCCCAGCGGAATTCCGGGTACTGCATGGTGACGCCGATTCCGGAGCCGGCCAGTTCCTTCTTGTTGCGGGACTTGCCCGCCAGAGCCAGGGCCAGGTGCTTGATGGTGATCCACAGACCGCCCAGGATGGATTGCAAGTAGAACCGCTCTCCGAGGGAAATCTTCGGGCGCTTGATCGTTTTGAAGGCCATAATATTTGTGTATCGGGATAAAGGGTTGGTTTACTTGACGAAGTACAGGATGGCGGCCGTGATGAAGATGTTGATGACGGCCAGTTCAAAGAAGACCATCCAGCCGAGCTTCATCACCTGGTCATAGCGGAAGCGGGGCAGCGTCCAGCGCACCCAGACGAAGAAGAAGGCGAAGAAGAGGAGCTTGAGCACGTAGGCGACCAGCTGGCAGAGCACCGCCACCCAGTTGGCGACGTGTTCGTTCAGCCAGCCGTCCAGGCCGAAGCCGATGGACCAGCCGCCTAGGAAGAGCGTGATGACCAGGGAGGAGCCCACCACCATGGCGGCGTATTCGCCCATGAAGAACTGCGCGAACTTCATGGAAGAGTATTCCGTGTGGTAGCCGCCCACGAGGTCCGTCTCGCATTCGGACATGTCAAAGGGGGTGCGGTTGGCTTCCGCGAAGATGGAAGTCAGGAAGATGAGGAAGCTGATGGCCACGGGCACCAGGAGAATCCAGCGCTGCCAGCTCAGGCCCTCTCCCCACACGGGAAGCAGCAGCCAGCCGTTGGCCGCCTGGTATTCCACGATGTTGGACAGGTCCAGCGTGCTGTAAATCATCAGAACGGGGATGATGGACAGCCCCATGCTGATTTCATAGGAGATCATCTGCGCGGAGGAGCGCACGCCGCCCAGGAACGGGAACTTGGAGTTGGAGGACCAGCCCGCCAGCACCAGACCGTACACGGAAAGTGAGGAGATGGCGAACACCCACAGCGGCCCCACGCTCAGGTTGGCCACGGCCATGTTCACATTGCCGTAGGAGGTGTGCAGGTCTCCGGCAAAGGGGATGACGGCGGCCGTCATCAGCGGCGGGGCAAGCACCAGCATCGGGGCGATCCAGAAATAGACGCGGCGCACGAAGGGCGGCGTGAAGTCCTGTTTCAGGAACAGCTTGCCGCCGTCCACCATGGGCTGGACGAGGCCGAAGATGGGAATGTCCCGGTCCAGGCGGAAGAAGCGGCACAGGTTGGCGATCTTGCCGTCGTGAGGCAGGCCGAAGTAGTCCAGCGTCTTCTTGAACGGCAGGTCGGACTTCATGCCGAAGCGGCGGAAGATGCTCAGCGGGATGCCGGCGCGGTTGGGGCCCACGCGGTCCTGGATCCAGGCGGCCACCCGGCGTTCAATGTACACGCAGATCGGAATGAACAGGATGGTGATGGCAAAGCAGATGACGATCTTGATCAGCAGGGTGATGACGTAGAACCAGATGGGGTTGCTGAGCACCTCGTCGCAGAAGGTTAGAATCGAATCAATCATGGCGGATTAACGGGTTGTATGCGTGTGAAGTGTTGTTAGCGGGACTGGTTCCTTTCGCGTTCCACCACGGGAATGGTGACGCCCGTTTCCAGAATGGGCCGGCCGCCGTCTCCGATGGAACCCCAGGTAAGGCCGTTCAGCTCCTCGTATTCGGTGCTCATGACCGTCAGGATATCCAGGGCGGAGGAGAAGTCCTTCAGGGCGGGATTGCCGCCCAGGGCCACGGTGATGTCCCTCAGTATCTGCCAGTCGTCGCGGGAATAGCCCACGGGCCGGATGGCGCGGTTCAGGCGCTGGATGCGGCCCGCCACATTGATCATGGTTCCGAATTTTTCGGCATAGGTGACGCCGGGGAGCACCAGGTCCGCATGGCGGCCCGTTTCATTGGCGCTGTGGGCGATCATGAAGAGGTAATCCAGCTTCTTGAGGTCTTCCGGCGTGAATCCGGCTTCCGGAGCGGTGAGGTCTTCCCCCAGAGCGAGGACGGCCTTGACGGAGCCGTTGCGCACCCCTTCCCGGATGGCGTCCAGTCTGGAACCGGGTTCGATGCCCAGAACCAGCTTCGCGCCGTTCGTGTTCGGGTTGCGGTCCGCGGAAATCAGCATTCCGTCGCTTTCCCCCGTGCGGGGTACGATGTCCATCTTGTCCGTGCCGATCTGGGCGGCCAGGTGGCGCACCATGTAAAGTTCTTCATTGGTCATCCGTCCGGAGGCGATGATCGCGATTTTGTCCGGGGAAATGCGCTTGAAGGCTTCTGCGGCGGAAGCCAGGGCCGGTTCCCAGGTGGCCGGGCGGTGGGGAGCTCCGGCGTCCGTGCGGATCACGGGCTGCGGGATGCGCTGGGGAGAATTGATGTATTTGTAATTCAGTCGGTGGGAGTCCGGCATCCAGCAGGAGTTCACGGCGTCGTTCGGGCGCGGGGTGATGCGGTACACCCGGTCTTCCCTGGTCCACAGGGTGATGTTGGTGCCGGTGCCGCAGTCCACGTCAATGGTCTTGGTCTCCTTCAGGAACCAAACGCGCATCTTGAAGCGGAAGTCCTTGGAGGTCAGGGCGCCCACCGGGCAAAGGTCCACGGTGTTCAGAGAATAGTTGCTGTCCAGTTCCCGGCCGGGATAGACCGTGATGGCGTTGTACGTGCCGCGCTGGGACATCGTGAGCACTTCGTCGTGCATGATGTCGCGCATGAAGCGCACGCAGCGGCCGCAGAGCACGCAGCGTTCCTGGTCCAGGTTGACGCGCGGGCCGATGCTGAGGTTCTTGCCCTTCTTGGTTTTCTTTTCCTCGTAGCGGCCTTCAATCTGGCCGTAGTCGTTGGAGTATTCCTGAAGCTTGCATTCTCCGGCCTGGTCGCAGATGGGGCAGTCCAGCGGATGGCTGGTGAGCAGGAATTCCAGCACGCCGCGGCGCGCTTCGGCCGCCAGCGGGCTGTCCGTGCGTACGCCCATGTTTTCCGCCACCGTGTTCGCGCAGGAGATGATGGGGCGGGGCATCCACTGGATGGGCTGGAAACCCTGTTCGTCGTAGGAGGGAGTCTGCCCCGGAGCCAGCCTGGGAGGCATGCCCTGTTCCACCAGGCACATGCGGCAGGAGCCGACGACGGCCAGCTTGGGATGGTAGCAGAAGCAGGGAATCGGCACGCCCACGGAACGGCAGGCGTCTGCAATCCTGGTGCCGCGCGGGAAACGGTACCACGTGCCGTTGATCTGGACGTTCACCTTGCCTTCCGCGGCAGCGGCGTCTTTGGGGAGTTTGTAAGCTTCTTCGCTCATGATGACGTGATGGGAGGGAATGGAATTGAAACTGGGGACGTGGTGAGGTTACCGGATGAAATAGCGGCGCTGCTCCCTGCCTTCCGCAGAATGGGGCAGGCAGGCGTTGAAAGGATCCGTCAGGGCCACGAATTCCTCCTTGAACTTGGAGACCATGGCCTGGGTGGGCCAGGAGGCGGCTTCCCCAAAGGCGCAGACCGTCTTGCCTTCAATCTGGTTGGCTACCTGGATGAGGAGGTCCACGTCCGAGGGGGCGCCCTTGCCTTCCAGAATGCGCGTGCTGAGCTTCATCATCCACGGGCATCCTTCGCGGCACGGGGTGCACTGGCCGCAGGATTCGTGGGCGTAAAAGCGGTTGATGTTGTTCAGCGCCCAGGGCATGGAGCGGGAGTCGTCCATGACGATGACCGCGCCGGAACCGGACATGGAGCCGTACTGGGCGATGCTGTCCAGGTCCAGCGGGATGTCGAAGAAGGAGATTTTGCCCGTGGTGCCGTCCGGATTCCGGGTCTTGTACTCCACGTCCGTGCGCATGACCTTGGAGGAGGAGCCGCCGGGAATGACAGCCTTGAATTCGCGGCCTTCACGGGGGCCGCCGCAGACGTCGTACAGCAGTTCGCCGAAGGTCATGGAACCGGAAACGATTTCATAATAGCCGGGGCGCCGCACGTCGCCGGAGACGCCGATGATGCGCGTGCCGGGGGAGCGTTTGGCGCCTTCCTGTCCGTAGGCTTCGCCGCCCATGGCGATGACGTGCTTTACCTGACACAGGGATTCCACGTTGTTCACGATGGTGGGGCAACCGTACAGGCCGATGGCGGCCGGAAAGTAGGGGGGCTTGATGCGGGGGTAGGGGCGCACGCCTTCCAGGGAGTTGAGCAGGGCCGTTTCCTCACCGCAGATGTAGGCGCCCGCGCCGCGGTGCAGGTGGATTTCCAGATCGTAGCCGGACCCCAGGATGTTCTTGCCCAGGAAGCCGCGTTCGCGCGCCTCCTGCAGGGCCTTGAGCATGGTTTCCGCGGCAATGGGGAATTCCTCGCGCATGTAGATGTACGCCAGGTGGGCGCCCACCGCGTAGCTGGAAATGACCATCCCCTCAATGAGCTGGTGGGGGTCCTGGTGGACGATGTAGCGGTCCTTGAAGGTGCCGGGTTCGGATTCGTCGCAGTTGCAGACCAGATAGACGGGCTTCGTGTTGTTCGGCGGGATGAAGGTCCACTTCACGCCGGTGGGGAATCCCGCGCCGCCGCGGCCGCGCAGGCCGGATTTCTTCACCTCGTCAATGACGGCCTTCGGCTCCATGCCGAGCGCCTTTTTCAACTCTTCATAGCCGCCGTCGGCCAGGTAGCAGTCAATGGACGTGTTCCACCCTTCGCGGTTGATGTTTTTAAGGATGCGGCGCGTTTCCCTGGGGTGGGGCTCTTTACCGGGAAGATAGGTAATGCTCATGGCGGGTGATCTGGTGCGTGGTGGGGGAAAATTAGGCGTTCTGGTATTTGAGGATCACTTCCTCCAGCAGTTCCGGCGTGACTTTTTCATACAGGATGTCGTTGACCATCATGTTGGGGCCGAATCCGCAGTTGGCGAGGCATTCCACGCCCTCCACACTCCACAGGCCCGAGGGGCTGACGCCGATGGGGTGGTGGTGGTCGATGCTGCTCTTGTCGATTCCCAGGCGCGTGCAGATGGTGTTGAAGAGGCTGTCCGCCCCCGCCATGGCGCAGGAAAGCGTGCGGCAGACGCGGATGTGGTTCTTGCCGGGGCAGGTCTGGCGCAGGCCGGGATAGAAAGTGACCACGCCCAGCACGTGGGCAGGGGTGAGTCCCAGCTTTTCCGCCGTCCAGGTGATGGCGTCCGCGCTGATGTAGCCGAATTTCTTTTGAATCTCATGCAGAATGGGGAGAACGGCGGACTGCTGCTTGCCCTCCGGATAATGCGTGATGTATTCGCTTGCGGCGGCATCAAGTTCCGGCGTGGCTTCAAAGGCCGGGTAGAATTGTTCGCCGGGGCTGGGATGATGGGCGATGAGCGCGTCAATGGCGTTTTCAGCGTAATCGGACATGGGGATGGAAATATGTGTTAAGGTTGGCGGAAAAGGTGCGGGTTCGTGTTAGCGGTCGCATTCGCCCATCACGAAGTCAAAGGAGCCGAGAATGGCCGGAACGTCGGAAACCAGGTGCCCCGGCAGAAGCTCCGGCAGGATGGAAAGGTTGCAGAAGGAGGGGGAGCGCATGCGCAGGCGGTTGGGAAGACCGCCGCCCTTGGAATCCAGGAAGAAGCCCAGCTCTCCCTTCGGGTTTTCCGCGGCAAAGTAAACCTGGCCCGCAGGGGCGTTCACGCCCATGGTGGTGGTCATGAACTGGCGGATCAGGGATTCCATGTCCGTCAGCACTTTTTCCTTGGGCGGAAGCGTGCCTTTCTTGTCCACCACGTTGATGGGCCCCTCCGGCATGGTGGCGGCCACCTGGCGGATGATGCGCAAGGACTGGCGCATTTCCTCAATGCGGATGGTGAAACGGTCGTAGCAGTCTCCGTGTTCGCCGATCGGGACATCGAATTCGTACTGTTCGTAGCCCAGGTAGGGATTGGTCTTGCGCAGGTCGCGCTTGACGCCGCTGGCGCGCAGGTTGGCTCCGGTAAGGCCCCAGGAAAGGGCCTTTTCACGGGGAATGATGCCCACGCCCTGGAGGCGGTCGATGAAAATCTTGTTCTTGAGCAGCAGGGCTTCCGTTTCGTCAACGGTCTTTTCCGCCTGGTCGCAGAAGGCGAGCACTTCCTTCAGCATTTGCTGCGGCACGTCGCGCGTCTGGCCGCCGATGCGGGTGTAGGAGGACGTGAAGCGCGCGCCCGTAAGCTGTTCGTAAAAGTTGTGGATTTTTTCGCGTTCCTCATAGCAGTACAGGAACACGGTCATGGCGCCTACGTCCATGGCGTACACGCCCACTCCCAGAATGTGGGAGGAAAAACGGGAAAGCTCCAGGGCGAGCACGCGCAGGGCCTGGCCGCGGGGCGGAAGTTCCCAGCCCATCAGCTTTTCCACGGCGCAGGCGTAGGCGATGTTGTTGGAGAGGGGGGCCAGGTAGTCAAAACGGTCGGTGTAGGGGACGAACTGGTTGTACTGGATCGTCTCCCCGATCTTCTCCATGCCGCGGTGCAGGTGGCCCACTACGGGATCACAGCTGATGATTTCTTCGCCGTCAAGCTCCAGAACCAGGCGGAGCACGCCGTGGGTGGCGGGGTGGGAGGGGCCCACGTTCAGGGTCATCGTTTCTCCGAGCGGTTCGGATGTATTGGTGAGATAATCGGCGTTGGCGGCTGTATCTGCAACGGTGAAGGTTTTGGTGCTCGTGTTCATGGAATGTCCTGCCTGGCTGAACCTGATAATGGTGCCGGATGATTATGCCACTTCGCACCCTTCGGGCAAGCCAAATGTAAGATTTCTTGGTCTTTTCGTCATGCCTTTTTACCTAATATAGAATTAGTTTAAACTAACACAAGGGAAGGAGCAACGGGATGGCGCCGGGGAGCGGAAGAGTAATGGCCCGACAGGGAGGGGAGGATGGGAAATCAGGAATGTCCTTGCGGCATGGAGCGGTTCCTTTCCGGCGGGAAAGGGAGCAAGCCTCCGATGAATCGACAAATCCATCCCGTTTTTACAAATCCGTTTGCAAGGTCGCCGTTTTTCGGAAGGAAAGAGGTACTTCTTCCTTTGCAAGAAATTGAGCGTCAAAGGGAGAAAGATAAATTTTTCTCTTTGCAGGTCCTTGCCAGTTTTGGGACCTGGAAAGGAGATGTCTTCCGTTTCCGGAAAGCCGGGATTTCTCCGGTAGGGCGGACCAAAAGCCGTGCGGGAGGGAGGCCTTGTCGGCAGTCGGGAACGGCTTTTCTTTTCCAGACTCTCTCCGTTGGCGTGAATCCGGAACGTTAATCGGCAAAGGAGGCGGCCTTCAACCTTTCTCCGGCGGGGTAGCGTTGCCTTTCCGGCGGACACGCCGTGAGCGGAGTCTGTCATTTGACGAGGTTTCCGGGAATGAAATGCATTTCCTGCTCCGCAATCCCGAATTGCCAGGTGGCCGTTTGCCAGATGTTGCCGCCGGGAACCTTCCACCGTACCTGGACGGTGACCGGGCTGATGCGCAGGGGACGGGAGGGTGCCCATTTCAGGACTTTTTCCCGCGTCATACTCTGGCATTTACCAGGCCGAAAC
>VOFH01003965.1_pt1 | contig 45919 bp, 76 predicted proteins | sample 5384091 | NCBI WGS metagenome assembly VOFH01 (sample SAMN12384727, study PRJNA508395) | human gut metagenome | isolation source: healthy gut G | host: Homo sapiens
TCTGCCGCTTGTAACATGGATTGACGGATTTTCACAATCTGGATATTGCATGCCACACAGTCTTGGCTTAATAAAAAAATAGAACTGATTTGTTTTCAGGATTTTGGGAGCAGTAGGTCCTTAGAAAGCAGACATTGCGATTTCAAAAGCCAATGTAATTGGATTTTAAAATCACGATGGATGCTTTCTTAGTACCGCTGCCAGCGACAACAAGCGGGAAGCTCTCCTGAAAACAAACAGTTCTATTTTTTATATTTCTATACATTTTGTTGGCATACAATTAACATAACCTGCAAAAATCCGTAACACCACCTACAAGCGGCAGTTCATACGTTAAACTCCGGTTTTAGAATGGAAGTCCCCCTAAACCACCCATGCCTCCGGTGATTTTTGCCATAGAACTCTGGCTTTCCTCATCAAGTTTACGGAATGCTTCATTGGTAGCTGCCATGATAAGATCCTCTAACATCTCGATATCATCCGGATCAACAACTTCCTCGGATAATTTGATCTTTGTCACTTCATGTTTTCCAGAAACTGTTACTTCAACTGCTCCGCCGCCTGCTGTTGCAGTTACTTCTTTTTCTTCTAACTCTTTCTGAGCTTCCTCCATCTGACGCTGCATTCTCTGTGCCTGTTTCATCAGATTATTCATATTTCCAGGCATACCACCTGGGAATCCACCTCTTTTTGCCATTGTAATTCCTCCATAATTGTTTTCAACTCATGATATATAAAGACTGTCGAGCAAGGCTCGTATAGATAGCGATCATGAAGCTATGCTACATGATAATATAATTTTCAGATTCGTCCAGCTGGAAATTAGAAATCATCTTCTTCAATCTCAAAGTTGATAAGTTGTCTGAGATCCGGATAAATCTCCTCACTCGCGTGTCCGGTGTCATTTTGTTTCACCTGAAGTTCCACTTCTTTTCCAATCCGCTCTGCAATCATCATTTTCAGACTGTCCTGACATTCTGAACGATTTTCCGAAATGTACTCATACGCATTCGGATCTTCAAATACCAGAAGTAGACAGTTATTTGGTCCAAGTGTTGGAACTGCCTTATTCAGATAGGTTTTGGTAATTCCGGTAAGCTGGGACAGGATTCCCTTCCAGTTTCCAATAATCTGTTTGACTTCCTCCGGGATTGCTTTTGGGAGCTCCATTTTTGCAATTTCTTCCGATGCAGTTACCTCACTGCCCTGCCTGGGGCTTTGGGATTGTGCAACAACAACACCTTTTTTCCAGCTTTTTTTCCAGACTGTCCACACGGTCTATGAGCGATGTATAATCTTTTTTCCATTTCTGGTTTACATAACTTTATTACATTTATTTCAATCAGAATACGCTTCTGCGTTGCATATTTGATCTGATTGCTGAGTTCCGAAAAAATACGGATGTATCTCATTAAGATTTCCGGATCGACCATTTCCGCTTCTTCTTTTAACAATGCAAGGTTATCCGCAGAAATGTCAAGTACATCTTCCATATTATCTGAGCTCTGGACAAGAAGAAGATTTCGCAGATACCATGTAAAATCTGTGACAAACTGCCCCATCTCGCGTCCTTCAATGACCATCCCGTCAATCACCTGAATTGCCCCGGTCACGTTTTTATCCAAAATCTGTCTGAGCAAGCGGCTGAACACTTCCGTATCTACTGCGCCAAGCGTCTCAAGCACTTTTTCATATGTCAGTTCCTGCCCCAGATAGAATGCAATGCACTGATCCAAAAGGCTCAATGCATCACGCATGGAACCATCTGCTGCCTTGGCAATGTAACGGATTGCCCGCTCCTCCACATTTACCTGCTCTTTTTCCATAAGATCCGTCAGGCGTCCTGCAATCGTATCAATGGAAATTCTCCGGAAATCGTATCGCTGGCAACGGGATAAAATCGTTATCGGAATCTTGTGTGTCCGTTGTGGCAAGAATAAAAATAACGTATGATGGTGGCTCCTCCAACGTTTTTAACAGTGCGTTGAACGCTCCTATGGAAAGCATATGAACCTCATCGATAATGTATACTTTGTATTTTCCTTCGGTCGGACGGTATTCCACTTCCTCACGGATCTGACGGATATTGTCCACGCCATTGTTGGACGCCGCATCGATCTCGATCACATTCATGGAACTGCCCGCCGCAATCGCTTTACAGGTCGGACATTCCCCACAAGGACTGCCATCCACCGGATGCTCACAGTTGACTGCTTTTGCAAAAATTTTTGCGATCGTCGTTTTACCGGTTCCTCTTGTTCCGCAAAATAAGTAGGCATGTCCGATACGATCTGCTTTTATCTGGTTTTTCAAAGTTGTTACGATATGATCCTGCCCTTTTACATCTTCAAATTCCTGTGGACGGAATTTCCGGTACAACGCCGTATATGACATGCTGTTTTTCCTCTCTTAGTTATGCCCGGCTCTGACGATGCAGATTGCCGGGCATTCGTTTTTTATGTTTTTAATCACCAAAACTGATTCCGATACAAAAACCAAAATAATTTAAAATATGTTATTATAAAAGTAAGAATAAAATTGTTGCGGAGTGAATGTATATGCAAGATATAAAAATAAAAAATTACAAAAAGCTTATTTTATCTGTTTTTATTGGAGCTAGTTTAATTTCGATTATGCAAGTGACAATATTACAGGTTTTATTAACGTGCTTTATTTGCTTTGTTGTATTCGATTTTTTGAAAAAAGAAAGCAGAATGAATTAGGAAAATGTAATCATTTTGTTATTGAATGTGTTATTGTTACTTCTTTTGCATTAAGTGAAATATTGGGAAATTTTATTGGTATATATAATGTACATACGTGTAATTTCTTTGGGTTAGGTATTGCATTATTATGTGTAATATTGGAAGGAGTTTTCTTATTTAACGCCTTTGATGAAGCCAGCCTTTGTTCTTTGACTATAATCTGAGAAAAAATCAATTTGGTTGCAAAATTAAAAAAAATCATTACATCTACAATTGCAGTGGTATTGGTTTTATCAGTAACAGGAAGCCTTGTTTTGGTTAAAACAGGCAAGGAGGGACAGGCAGTTAAGATGACAGCCCAGTCAACAACGGTTACAAAGGGCAAGATTAATGCTTTCAGTGATGATGGAAAGAGCTTAAGAATTACAGTAGAATTTTAATGTGAAGGGGTGCTTAAAATTTAAATTATAAACTATAAAAATAATAAAAACGTTAAAAATTACAAAATCAACTTTAAAAAATTAAGTTTAAGTATTAAATAGTAGTCAAAATAGCGATGTAATGTTGTAAAACTTTAATATGCTAAAGAATTGCTAAAAAATATATTGCATAATTTTCCATATGGTCTTACAATAATAGTTGCGTTGTCAAAAAAAGTAGAATAGACAACCACTGGAGAGGTCTGATGACACAAACGTTTCAGGATTTATTTTGGAGAGATTCTTTGGATTAGATAGGGAAGTTAAAGAAGTGCAGGAAATAAGATTTTGAATATAGCAGTGTTAACTCAGGCGCCAGAAGGTGTAAGGTGATATTTAAATTTTTAGAAGAATCACTAATCTCTCAGGCAAAAGGACAGGAGGAATATTATGAGCGAGTTTACAGATTTTTAGTTAAGGTAGATGATTTAGTTTGGGGAATACCACTTATTGTGTTGATTCTTGCAGCAGGCATCTACCTTACTTTTCGTTTAAGACTATTACAGATAGTGCATTTGCCTAAGGCACTTAAGTATATGTTTAAGAACGAAGAAGACGGACATGGGGAAGTTAGTAGTTTTGGAGCACTATGTACAGCATTATCAGCAACAATCGGTACAGGTAACATTGTAGGTGTAGCAACAGCCATTGGATGTACAGCACTTGGTACTGCAGTAGGTGGACCGGGAGCGTTATTTTGGATGTGGATAGCAGCATTCTTTGGAATGGCTACTAAGTATGCAGAAGGATTTTTGGCAGTTCGTTACAGAACTATTGATGAGGAAGGTCATGTTCTTGGTGGACCGTCTATTACATAGAAAATGGTATGGGACATAAGTGGAAATGGCTTGCAAAAGTTTTGCGTTTTTTGGAGCTTGTGTAGGTTTATTCGGTATCGGAACATTTACACAGGTTAACGGAATCGCATCAGCAGTTCAGTCTTTTTTGATCCTAACAAAGAAGATACAGTTAGTATTTTAGGAACTGATTATTCAATAGCCATAGTTATTACAGCTTTTGCATTAGCTATTTGTGTAGGTTTAGTTGTTATTGGTGGTATTAAGAGAATATCAAGTGTTTCTCAGGTTATAGTACCATTTATGGCTATATTATATATCGTTACAGTATTAGTTTTGATTGTAACTAATATTGAAAAACTTCCGGGAGCATTAGCAACAATTGTTGAATATGCTTTTGGTGTTAAAGCAGTGGCAGGTGGTGTATTGTCTTCAATAGCAATATCAATGCAGAAAGGTATTGCAAGAGGTATTTTCTCTAACAGAAGCCGGACTTGGTTCAGCACCTATTGCAGCTGCAGCAGCAAAAACAAAAGAACCTGTTCGTCAGGGTCTTGTATCCATGACAGGTACATTCATTGATACAATCATTGTTTGTACATTAACAGGTCTTTCAATTGTAATGATGGACTCATATAAAGTAGTGGGACTTGAAGGTGTTCAGGTAACAACACACGCATTCCAGAATGGTTTAAGTTTCTTACCTGCTGAAGTTTCATCATTTATCTTAATGGTATGTTTGGTATTCTTCGCATTCACAACGATCCTTGGATGGGATTACTACGGTGAAAGATGTCTGGAATATTTATCAAACAAGAGCAAAACAGCAGTTCAGGTATACAGATGGTTATACATCATTGCAGTATTTATTGGACCATACATGACAGTAAGTGCAGTATGGACAATTGCCGATATCTTTAACGGATTAATGGCAATACCAAATATTATTGCATTATTTACATTAAGTGGTGTAGTTGCAAAAGAAACAAAAGAACACTTTGAAAAAAAACAGGAAAGTAAATAGGAAATTACAAATAATGAAACTTAAAATATAATTACATAGGGAGTTACGGAATAAATAAAAACTGTTGTGTTAGTGAGAGATTAATGCAACAGTTTTTTGTGATAAGTTATAAAGCTTGTTCTGGCTAATCTGACGCAGAACTACCCCATAAGATTGAAGAATTGTTTGTTATAGAGCAGATTATAAGATTGAATCTATTGAAATTAAATGATAATTACCCCATGGAACTAAAGAATTGTTTGTTATGAGGCAGATTATAAGTTTGAGTTTATTCTCAAATTGAAACTAGAAGAAATCTGTACCATATACGCGAAAAAATTTCATATATGGTACAGATAGAGAGCTTGTCCAGCTCAGAACAGAAGAAATATGTACCATATAAGAAGAAAATTTCGTATATGGTACATATGAAAGCTTGTTCAAGCTCGGGGGAAGAACAAATCTGTACCATACAGAGAAAAAAATTTGCATATGGTACAAATGAGAGCTTGTTCCGACTCAGAGTAGAAGAAATTTGTACCATATACGCGAAAAATTTCATATATGGTACAGATAGAGAGCTTGTCCAGCTCAGAGCAGAAGAAATATGTACCATATAAGAAGAAAATTTCGTATATGGTACATATGAAAGCTTGTTCAGCTCGGGGAAGAACAAATCTGTACCATACAAGAGAAAAAATTTGCACATGGTACAAATGAAAGTTTGTTCCGACTCAGAGTAGAAGAAATTTGTACCATATAAGTAGAAAAATTCGCATATGGTACAGATAGAGCTTGTCCAGCTTAGGGAAGAACAAATCTGTACCATACAAGTGAAAAACATCATATATGGTACAGATTTCAAAAATTTTCAAACTTTTCATTTCAAAATGACAAATAGTGTCATTTTGTCCTGATATATTGGAATTACAAGATAACGCAGGAATTAACCAAATCCCGCAGATGCTAAGAAGTTGTCTTGTATTGAATCATTGAAATTTTATAGAAAGCAGTATTATTAGGAGGATTTGATATGTTTAAATTTATTGAAAATGCAGTAGCAGACCACAGAATTAGAAAGATTGAAAGTGAATTAGAAAGAGATAATGCAACAATGGGCGATATTTATGAGCTTAACACAGCTATGAAGTTGACAAAAAAGAAGGTATGAATGCAGGCGAGGCAATTGATATGGCAGCAGAAATGCGAGCAAATGCAGAGTGTATTGAAGCAGAATAGAATAATTCATATTTTAAACACCTGACAGATTTGCTATAATGAAAGTAGATTTAGTGAGAGGAATATAAAAAAATGAAACTTAGAAATGTACTTATTGTGGTTTCTGATATAGAAGAATCTATTAATTTTATAGAGATTTGTTTGGACTTCAAGTTGTACTTAACAATGATGGAAACGTAATAATGACAGAAGGTTTGGTACTTCAGGACAAGAATATTTGGAAAGATTTTCTTGAGAAAGATGTTGTTCCACAAAATAATATGACTGAGTTGTATTTTGAAGAAAAGAACATTGAGGATTTTGTTGAAAAGCTTAATAATAGCAGATATGAAATTCAGTATGTGAATGAATTGATGGAACATAGTTGGGGACAGAAAATGGTTAGGTTTTACGATTTAGATGGAAACCTGATTGAAGTTGGCACTCAATTAATTAGAAAAGCACAAAATAGAAAATTAATATTCAAATAGCATAAAATAATAATTTATGAAGAAAACAAGTCAATCTTTTAAATGTTGGAAATTAGTCTGGCATATAAAGATTGGCTTTTTTATTGGAGTACAAAATCAAAAAACGAGAAAAATGTTGAAAAAACTCAAAAAAATTGCAAATTTAGCGTTGCAAGGGGTGTTTTTGGGACAACTAAAAAAGTAGAATTTACTTAACAATAAGAAAAAAAGGCCTTAATTGAAAAAGTTAACGCAACAAAATCATTGTGATTTTTAAAAAGTTATTGCAATAACTTTTGCAGAAGAAAATGCTAGCCACTATTTTGGTATGCAAACAATTAAGCTTTTTTCAACAGTTTTATTAGGATTATATCACATAAAATACCAGAAAAACCGAAAATACATTATTTAATGTATTGGAAAAACTTCGATTTTGCAATGAGTTTTTCAATCAAGTATTGAATAATTACTAAATGATGAGGAGTTAAATTTGGATAATTATAGGAGGAAAAGATCATGAACAATAATTCATTGAAACCATTTATAAAATTTATGGCAATTGTTTTGGGAGGCTTATTTTTAATAATGTTTATTTACGAAGTTAACAGTGAGCAGAAAAGAAGCTGTGCTGCACCGGGATGTAAGGATCAGCCAATTTATGGTAGCGACTATTGTTACCAGCATAGGGTTAATGATGAAAATTATGAAGTTGAATCAGACAGTCAGGAGAGCAAGACTACTGCTTTAGAAGAGGCAACTACAGATAGTTATTACGAAGTGGATTCTAATAGTTCAAATAGCTGTTATGATAATAGTTCATCAGACGATAGCAACAGTTATTCAGGTAGTTACTCAAACAGCAGTTCATCAAGTGGTACATATAGTAATAGTTCATCAAGCAGTTCATATAAGAGCAATTCTTCTGGTAGTTCTTCAAAGAAGAAATATAGCAATCCATACAAGTCTTATGACGATGGATATGAAGATGTTTATATGGATGATGATTATGACGATGACAGATATAATAGTGATTCAGATTATGCAGATGGAGTAGATGATGCGTTGGATGACTATGATGATGGGGATTGGTAGAAAGTTGGACAGATGTTTTGCAAATTTGCAACGGTGTTTTAGATGTGTTATATTTTAGAAATAAAGGAGATGTTTGGAATGGACTCAAATAAAACACCGTCAGAAATTATTGCAGAATTATGTGTAGAAGCAGGTATTTCAAAAAGTGAATTGGCAAGAAGGCTGGAAATTACACCATCACAAATCACACGAATATTAAACGGAGATACCAAGACTATAAGTAGCGACATACTTATTAAGTTAACAAAGTTGTTTGGAGTTTCTGCAGATTATTTGCTGGGGATTACAGATAAAAAGAAATAATAAAAGAAAAGCATACAACACGAGTACCAATGTTACTTATGAGTTCGGCATTTCCACTAGGAAGGTGCATAGAATTTATAGAAAGTATAGATGATGTTCCACAGAAAGAAATGGCATATGCTGAATACTATTATTTTAGTGGAAGGCACGAAAAGCAGTTGAATATGCTGAAATGTATTTAAATTGTGAAGATATAATGCTTAAATTGTCAGCAAGCCTGATATATACATTTGCCAATCTTTCTCTTGATAGAATACATTCGGCAAGATTTGGACTTGAAAGGTTAAAGGAATATCTTAAAGAAGCAATGCTAGAAGAAACAGATAAGAAAACAAGAGCCTGTTGTGTATTTGTAGCAACAGCAGCACATACGTTGTTACATATTCCTGTTGGAGATTTACCACCTTTAGCTGAATATTTATCAGAATTTACTAAGGGAATGCAGTTGTGGGGAGCCTATGTTTTGGCACACAAAGCATATTTGGTTAAAGATTATCAGCGTTCTTTAGGAATAGTACAGACCTGTCTTATGACTTGTAGCAAGGTATATCCAATAGCTATGATTTATTTAAATCTTGTTGTTGCAATGGATTTAATGAACCTTAAAGAAACGGATAAAGCTAAGGTATACTTTATGAAAGTATGGGAGATTTCAAGGCCGGATAATCTAATAGAAGGTATAGGTGAACATCACGGGCTTTTGCAAGGATTAATAGAGGCATGTATGAAGAAGGATTATCCGGAAGATTATGCAAGAATAATCGATATTACATATAAGTTTAGTGCAGGCTGGCGACGAATACATAATCCGGATACTAATGAGGATGTGGCTGACAATCTGACAACAACTGAATTTACTATTGCAATGCTTGCTAACAGAGGTTGGACAAATAAAGAAATTTCAGAATATTTGGAAATCACTCCAAGAACAGTTAAGCAACATCTGACCTGTGTATTTAACAAATTAAATATAGAAAATCGCAAGCAGTTAAAGAATTTTATGCTTAGATAAAAAAAATATAATAGAATTAATAGTGAATATGGAAGAGTGGATGTTTACCAGCGAAAATGTCCATTTTTCTTTAAAAAGGTACGATGTCTGAAAATTTTAAATATATTATAATTTAGTCAATTTATAAGGTTAAAAACAAGGTTTTATAGAATTGTACAAAAGCTTTGAAAATTAAATGACTAGGAGGATGGACTATGGGAAGAAATTATTTTTTGAAAATTATGTTTTTGTTAGTGTTAAGTATATTAACAATACCATTTATGACACAGGAGGCGAAGGCTTTTACAATCACGGATGACGGAGAATACGCTGTGGTATTAAAAACGGGAGAAGGGGAAATTGACGGAACTTATGGAAAGGTTATAAAATTTAATTTTGATGAGAACGAAAAATCCATAAAAGTATCTGATATAACAAAAGGCATTATTCCATATAATGGGGAAACTGCTTTTGCAGGTTGGACAATGACAAGGAATGACACCATAGATAAAATAGTTACAGAACTTAAGATTGATGATTTTATTTCTCAGGGTGAAATGAATGGTGTATCATACAAGAATGGATGCAGTTTATATGCCAGATTCTCTGATAAGAGTTTAGATGAAACAGAAAACTACTATTTGAAAATAGATGGTTTTGGTGGAAAAGTTAATGGACAATATTCGATTTTACTTGTAATAAACAAAGATGAATTTAAAACAATCGATTTAAGCAAGTACGTTGCACAAAGAGAAGGATGCACATTTTGTGGATGGGATTACGATGGGAAGGTTGTAATGTCAATAGATAAATCGTATTTTAGTAAAACTTCTAATGTGGTTATTTCTGCCGTGTATAAAAGTAATATTTTCTACGGAGTAGATGCGAATGGATGTTTAAATGATCCAAATCTTCCAGAGGATATGAGACCATTTTCATATGTACTTACATTAGATGCCAATGGCGGAACAATTGAAGGACAGAAATCACAGAAGTATGATTATCTTGGTGGAGCAGATAGTGGAACAGAAATGAAAATATTCCAATACGTTCCTGAAAGAAGAGGATACATTTTTAAAGGATGGAATGCTAAGAAAGATGGTTCAGGAGAATCCTTAAAATATATGTATTGGGGCTCATGGCGAAACAGTAACGATGAAAGTTCACAGTTTGACAAAGATGGTTTAAGTGAAGATGGAAATGTATTTACAAATATTACATTGTATGCAACTTGGGAGAAAGATCCGAACTATTCAGAAACTAGGGAAATTACGTCTACAAGCGGTATAAATGGAAGTGTGACATTTTTAGAGTGGGTTGATGATATTAATTATAGTTTGCAAATAAAAAGAATTGGATGTACCGGAGAGTCTTTCAAAGGAAAATGTAAAATATCTGGTTGATATATTTTTCTTAAACGACAAGCAGGAAATAGTAGAAGTCAATGGCTTCAAAATTAAAGTTAAATTCAAAATGCCTGATAACCTGAAAGATTCTGATACATATAAAATTGTATTTACAAGGAATGGGAAAATCATTGAACAGTTAGATGCAACTGTTGAAGATGGATATATAATTTTTGAAACAACACATTTAAGCAATTATGGTATTGTTGCAACTAAAAAGCAGGTCGAAATAACAATCAGCAATAATGATAATAAAGGTAGTAATACAAACACTACAGTTAACAACAATATCAATACTAAATTAAGTGTTAAGAAAGTTACATTCAAACAGGTTACACGTACAAAGAATAATAAGAAAATCAAACTTAAATTTAAGAAAATTGCCGGTGCAAAAGGATATGAGATAAAATATTCAACTTCAAAGAAGTTTGGCAAAAGGTAACAAAACGGTTAAGACTAAAAACACTACAAAAAATGCTTAGCAAGCTAAAAAAAGAAAACCTATTACATAAAGGTTAGAGCGTACAAAGTGGTTGCGGGAAAGACTTATAATAGTAAGTGGAGTAGTGTGAAGAAGGTTAGGACTAGAAAGTAACGTTTTTTATTGAAAATGAATTAATGTTGAAGATTGGATGTGAATTGGAAATATTATGGCTTGTTTATTAAATATAAGAAGTGTATAATTCAAAGGCTAGCACTCTTAAAGTTACAATGTAGTTTTTTGAAATGAAAGAGGTAATAATGTTTCCAATAATTGACAAACGAAAAACAGGAATTAACATCCGCAGAATCATGGATATGCGTGGCTTGACAGTGAAGGATGTGCAGGAATATCTTGAACTTGGAAGTGTGCAGAGTATATATCATTGGATTAATGGTATCAGCATGCCAACAATAGATAATTTGTATGCACTTAGTGATTTGTTTCACGTACCAATAGATTTGCTTGTTTGTGGAAATAGAAAGCCACTTACACTGTGTGATAATGCACATAATGAAAGCAATGAGCGAGTATATGAATATTCTGAAAGAATAAAGAATGGACGTGCAGCATAATAATAAAAAATTATTATACTACAAGTTCAATGACAAAGTAGAAAACCTCCGTTAGAATTATTGTATAGACAATGATTTTGAAGAAGGTTTTTATGAGCGAAAAAATGTTAGTAACACAGGCTTTGGACGAAAGGGATTTATTAGTAAAGAAGATAAACGATAAAATAGAAAAAGCCAGCTTCATAGACACAATTAAACCTAATGAAGATAAAGTTTTTGAAAAGAGAGTTAAAAAAGAAGACTATGTTAAAGAGGCAACAGCAGCATATCAGCAGATAACTGACCTTATAGAGAGATTTCAGACTATTGATGCAGCTATTGTTGATTCTAATGCCAAAACAGAAATATCTACATCATATGGCAAATTTACCGTAGCCGGAGCAATTTCACTTAGAAGCAGACTACGCGGTGGAGGCGCATATGATGGAGAAGCAGACTTTGAGCGAAGAATCCAGAATAAGCTACAGAGTGAATATGATGAAAGAGTTAGCTTTTTGTGATATTAAAACACACAATTACAGGATACGGCTGAAAGTATGCGTTTGAGTATTTTAGGCAAAGACAACAAGGTTAAAGATGACAAGCCATTAGCAGTTGTTGATACATATGTGAAAGAGAATACTACTGAGCTTGTTGATCCCTTAGATGTGAAAAAGAAGATAGAGGCTTTACAGGAAAGAAGAAATTCACTTTTAACTGAACTTGATACTCAAATAAAGGTTTCCAATGCAACAACTTTTATAGAAATATAATAAGTTATTATATTTGCCTGCATTACGAAAAACCTTGCACCTGGCTTCCCTGTAACAGGGTTACGTTACATATACAGTTATGTTCAAATTAATTTAAACAATTAAGTTGGAAAATTAATAAGAAGATGAATGCAAGCATCGAGCAAATTAACTGTTTTATGTTTTCTTTGAATGGTCAAAGATTAACTGTCAATGAATTTATTTTTGAACATTCTTAAGTTAAGTAATAACTTTCATTTAGACATAGAGATATGTTGAAATCCGTGAAGAAGGTTAAGGCGTTAAGTCAGTTGGCTGGAGGCAACCTCATGGCTGTAATGTAGGCAAAAATAGTGTCATAAAAAATATAAAGGGCTGTTCCTTTAACGATTAATAATTGTTAAAGAGATAGGCTCTTTTATTTTGCCAATATAAAATCACAAAGGTTAGTTCCTGAAAAAAACGGAAAAATGATGTCTTTAGATCCAGAAGAAAATGCAAATAAATATCTTTTTAAATGTGAAAAATGTAATTGTATTTTAAGAGTACCAGTTACAGACGTTGTTGGAGTTGGAAGATCAGCATTATTATCTTGGCAAGGTGTGGCAAAAAGGCACATGGAAAAGATACTAAATCAATATATGTTACTGTAGAAGATGTCGGAGAGGCACAAACAACGGAAATATATAAGGAAAAATAATTTAAACTAGAAGAAATTAATGCCTTAGCAAATGATTTGTAGGTGATGATTATGGAATCAAAGTTAATTTTTTATAAGAAGAACTAAACAAGAAGAGGAAATTTTGGAGGAATAGTTTATGTTGATGTGGACGGAAAAAACATAGGTCAACTTTCGACACAAGACTTAATATATGAAATTGCTCCAGGAAAACATCATATTAAGATGTATAAGAGTCACAAATTTGACACTCTTATAGGCATTGCCGAAGAGGATATTGAAGTTGAAGAAGGAAAATCTCTGATAGTAAAATATTCAGCACCACTTATGGTTAATCAACCAGGAAATATTATGATATCTGATTTTGTATCGTTTGAACAAATTGATAGAATGGTACAGGAAAAAGAAAATACATTAGAAGAAGAAAAGATTAATAATATTAAGGTTGAAAAAGCTAGGGAAGAAGCAAGTAGAAAAAGTAATAATGCTTTGTTTTTTTGTGGATATTTGTGATTCCGATTTTATTTGGTCTTTTATGGTGGATAATTGAGATGTCTATAATATATTAAAGTAAAAAATCAATTTAATAATAAAGTGCAAAAGGTAGCTTATAGCTACCTTTTATTATATAATTCTTTATATAAAGTGAAAAATAAACGGACAAAGAAAAAATATTGAAGAAGGGGTGAGAGAAATAAATCAAATAACTAAAACTATTGAGTATTATGATAATATGGCAAAAAATTTTGTTGAAGATACAGTTTCGGTAGACTTTAAAGAAATACAGGATAAATTCTTAAAATTATTAAAAGAAGGTGATTCTGTTCTTGACTTTGGATGTGGTTCGGGTAGAGATACTAAATATTTTATTGAAAAAAATATGAAAGTTGATGCAATAGACGGTTCAGTGGAATTGTGTAAAATAGCGCAGAAATATACAGGAATTAATGTGAGACCGATGTTGTTTCAACAATTAGATGAAGAAGAAAAAAATATGATGGAATATGGGCATGTTCATCTATACTTCATTTGCCTAAAAAAAAAAAAGAATTAAAAGTGTTTTTGAAAAGATGTTAAAGGCATTAAAAAAGGTGGAATCATCTATACATCTTTTAAAGATGGAACCTTGAGGGAGAAAGAAATGGAAGATATTTTACAGACTTTACAATACAAGATTTTAGAAAATTTGTTTCAAATTTAGAGGAGTTAAGTATTGAAGAATATTGGATTACAAATGATGTTAGGCAGGGAAGAGGTGACGAAAAATGGCTGAATATAATATTGCGGAAAATTTAGAAAGTGAGTCATTAGATGAATATTCTACAGACGTTATGACTGGTGACAGAAACAAGAGAATGTATTTATATCATCAGTTAGCTAATAGTTTAAGAAAAGCTGAAAACGTTGATATTATAGTTTCTTTTTTAATGGAGTCAGGAGTTAGATTACTTCTTAATGATTTAGAAAATGCTTTAAAACGTGGTGCGAAAATTAGAATATTAACAGGAAATTACCTTGGAATCACGCAGCCGTCAGCATTGTATTTGATTAAGAAAAAGTTAGAGAACAAGTTGATTTAAAGGTTTTATAATGAAAAAATCGTTCATTTCATCCAAAATCATATATATTTCATTATTCGAAACATAGCGAAATATATATTGGTTCGTCAAATATATCAAAAAGTGCTTTAACATCAGGAATAGAATGGAATTATCGTTTTAGTAGTCTAAAAGATGAAAAAAATTACAACAAATTTTTTGATACATTTGAAGACTTATTTGAAAATCATTCTGTGGTAATAGACGATAAAGAATTACGAAAATATTCAAAAAATTGGCATAGACCAGCTGTGGCTAAAGATTTAGAAAAATATGAGAATATTGAAGAAATTAGGGATTCTAATATTAGAATGATATTTTGAACCAATAGGGGCACAAATAGAGGCATTATTTGCTCTTGAAAATACTAGAGAAGAGGGTGCAAAGAAGGCATTGGTTGTAGCTGCAACAGGTGTAGGAAAAACATACTTAGCTGCGTTTGATTCAGTAAAATACAGAAGAGTTCTTTTGTTGCACATAGAGAAGAAATATTAAAACAAGCAGCAAATTCATTTAAAAAAATGTTAGACAAACAGATGATTATGGTTTTTTCTGCGGAAATGAGAAAGCTACAGATAAATCACTTATATTTGCTTCAGTATCATCGTTAGGGAAAAAAGAATATTTAAATGAAAAATACTTTCAACCTGAGTATTTTGATTATATAGTAATTGACGAATTTCATCATGCTGTAAATAATCAGTATCAAAGAATTATAGATTATTTTAGACCTAAATTTTTGTTAGGGCTTACGGCTACACCTGAAAGAATGGACGGAAAAAACATATATGAAATTTGTGATTATAATGTACCGTATGAAATATCATTATATGAAGCTATAAATAAGGGCATGTTAGTTCCTTTTCACTATTATGGAATATATGATGATACAGATTATTCGAAATTACATATAGTGCGTGGAAGGTATAATGAAAAAGAATTAAATGAAACATATATCGGAAATGTATACCGTTATGATTTGATTTATAAATATTATTGTAAGTATGGTTCAAAGAGAGCATTAGGATTTTGTTGTTCAAGAGAGCATGCAGAAGAAATGGCGAGACAATTTTGTGAACGTGGAATTTCGTCAGTAGCTGTTTACAGTAATTCGAATGGAGAATATTCCGAAGATAGAAACATAGCAATAGAAAAATTAACTAAAGGCGAAATTAAAGTGATTTTCTCGGTTGATATGTTTAATGAAGGTGTAGATATCCCAGCAGTTGATATGGTTATGTTTTTAAGACCAACAGAGTCGCCTATAGTCTTTTTACAACAATTAGGAAGAGGATTAAGAAAAAGCATAGGGAAAAAAATATCTTAATGTGTTAGATTTTATAGGAAACTATGAGAAGGCTGGAAAGGTTAGATTTTTACTTACAGAAGAAAAATTAGCTGAAATAAATCAGTATGGTTATGTACGCAATTCAAATATCCCGGATGATTGTATAATCGATTTCGATATGAAATTAATAGACTTGTTCGAAGAGATGGACAAGAAGCAATTAAAATTAAAAGATAGGATTAAGAAAGAATATTTTAGAATAAAAGAACTATTAGGAAAGTCTCCATCAAGAACAGAGCTTTTTACATATATGGATGATGAGATTTACCAAATGGTTTCGTACTCGTTTAAAAAGAAAATCCTTTTAAAAAAATATCTTGAATATAAAGAAGAATTAGAGAACTAACAGAAAAAAAGAGAAGGAGGTATGTAAAAGTGTAGATAGCATGAAGTTTATTATGTTTATTGAAAACACTAGTATGACTAAGGTATATAAAATGCCGGTACTTATGTCTTTTATAAAAAATGGAAGTATTTGTATGGAGGTAACGGAACAGGATATTCTTGAAAAATGGAAAGAATTCTTCTCTACAGGAACGAACTGGAAAGATTTAGAGTCAGAAATTACATATGAAAAGTATCAGGCAATATCTGATAAGGAGCATATAAAGAAAATTTTGGCAATGCCGGTTAAATATCTACAAGATTCAGGCAAAGAAATTTTCAGAAAAAAGGAAGGTGCAGCCTTGGCTCTTAAAGAAGAATTGAGTGGTGTAGTTAATAATCCTATATTTGTAGAACAGGTTAGAGATGCAATTAATTATAGAATAATAGATTATTGTCAGAGAAGATATAGAAAGAATAAAGAAGAAGGTGATTATTAGCTGACATTTAAGTTATTAATAAAAAATCAGTTTGTGAAAAATACGAAGAAATAACGTGTTATAATGTTTTTATAAAATTTAAAGAAAGGAATGGAAAAGAATGAAAGGATTAAAAAGATTATTATTACTGTTCTAATGATGTTTTTATTCATTGGAATTAAAAATGCTAATGTTGATGCAGCTAATATAAATATTGGTGATACAAAAACAGGAAGTACAGAGTACTATGGAGATAAGGAGTATGTATTAAAGTTAAGTAGACCAATGAAAGTAAAAATAACTTTAACAGTTGGACAAAGTCAAAGTATCGATGATGACTATTTAGATGATGACGATGATTTAAGGTATATTTTGTTTTCTTTGGAGGATAAAGAAGAATCGGAAATTATAGATGCAGAAGTGTATGAGGGAGAAACTTTTACAAAAACAGTAAAAATTAAAAAAGGGAAATACTATATCAATGTATATGACGATGAATATGGCTTTACTTACAGTTTGAGTTTAGAAGATGTAAGTAGTTATACTAAAAAGCTTAAATTAAATTACAAAAGCATAGCAATGTATATGAACCAGTATGTTGATTTGATAGCATCACCGAAGAAAAAAGGTTATTATCTTAAAAATGTTCAGTGGAAGTCATCAAACAAGAAGATAGCAATGGTTGACAGTAATGGTAGAGTTATTGGAAAGAAGCCAGGAACTTGTACTATTTATGCAAAAAGTAAAAGGAGGGAAAAAAGTAAAGTGTAAATTTAAAATATATAAGCGTCCTGATGTTGAATTAGTAAAATTTAAATTTTATACAAACTCTATTGGTGGAATAGAACCATATATAAAGATAGCAAACAATACAAAAAAGACTATAAAATATGTTTACGCAACAGTAAGATTTTATAACCCAGTGGGGGATCCGGCATATTGTAGAATTACAGGAAGAAGTTATGCTAATCTTAGACTTATAGGACCTATAAAGAGTGGTCATGTTGCTACATATGACTATGATGGAAATGCAATAGGTTATAGTAATGTTGTTTCTAGATTAAAAATAAAAAGTCTTAAGGTTGAATATACAGACGGAACTGTTAAAACTTATACAAGTTTTTAAAAATTATAAGACGATAAAACTAATAGCATTGAAAATAGGCAGTTATTAATTTAGCTGCTTATTTTTTTGCCTAAATTTTGTTGTAACTATTGACGTTACAACAAAACAATATAAACAGTTGTAACAATAAAGATTACAACGAAACAACAACGCAAAAAAATGAAAAATGGAGAATCATATGATAAATAGAACTGATATAAAATCAAATACTAACAACAGATTTTATCAAAGAGGCAGAGACCTTTATGAGGCAGGAAAGGTCTTAAGCTTGGAGGCTCTGGAAGAAGATGGAGTAGTTTATGTAACCGGATATGTAAAAGGAAGCGGAAGAAATATATATGGTGCTATGTCGAGATTTAGCACAAAATAAAATGAGAAGTTCTGGCAGCTAAGCAACCGGCAGAGATTTAACCCTCTCATACAATTTTTCAAATTCATCAGGTGACATATAATCACAGTGACTATGAATTCTGACAGTGTTATAAAAGGTTTCGATGTATTCAAAAATCAGGTTGTATGCGTGTCTGTAATTCTTAATGTTAAAACGGTTAAGCCATTCCCTTTCTATGAGAGAATGGAAGGATTCAATGCAGACATTGTCATAAGGATAACCTTTATGAGAATGGCTGCGTTGCATGTTTTTTTGTGGCTTCACTCCATGCCTGTGATACATACTGACTTCCGCGGTCGGTGTGTATTATTAATGGCAAATAAGTGTTGCGTATTGCCTTGGCTTTTTTTTCAATTGTCTTTATTACAGTGGAAACTTCCATTGTGTCGGAAAGAGTCCATGCAATTATCTTTCTGGCAAACAGGTCCATTACACAGTTAAGGTACACAAAGCCGTCATTGGTCCACACGTATGTAATGTCAGTACACCAGACAGCATTAGGGCGTTCAGGGTTAAACTGTTCTTTAAGTATGTTATGAAGTTCACTGCTAAAGTCAGAGTCTTTTGTTGTGGCAGCCCAGGGTTTTGATCATTGAGCCCTGATGCCCATTTCACGCATGTATTTACCGACGGTACGTTGTGAAATGGTTTCGCCGGATTTTTGCAAAATTTTAGTAATTTTTGGAGCATCGTAATTCTGCTTTGAATCATTGTAGATTTTGAGAATCTCCTTCTTGATGGAATTATTTCGTTTGGCAGTGGCTGACAGTTTGCGTCTTAAAAAGCTCTATATCCTGAACGTGAACCTAAAACCTTAAGCATTCCGGAGACAGAGACACGGTGTTTTGTAACTTTTGATGCCTCTACCTTTGCAGCAACCTCTGTATATATGGCTTCGGTTAATCTTTTTCCCAGAATGCCTATGGCTTTTTTTTAACACATCGAGTGCGTCCTGAGTGTCACGGAGTTCGCGTTTAAGACGTGCGTTTTCCCTTTGTATTTCGGATTCGTAATTACCTGAACCGATCACGGGAATGTCGCCGTCATTGTTACGGTACTGTGACTCCCATCTGGCAGGGGTGCTAATGCCGATGCCTAAGTTCTTGGCACATTGAAGTTGTGTGAAATCAGGATGCTCCTTGCGATAGTTAATGGCATCCAGTTTGAATTGTTTGGTATGTTGTTTTCTTGGCATAATGAGTACCTCCTCTTGGTATTATATAATATTTTCAGGGGAATATCTCATTTTTGCTTTGCACTATTTATATGCTAGCACTAAAATGAATAAAACATAAAATAATGTCACATAATGAGATTATGTAAAAGAGAATGTAAAGTAAAAACGAAAAACAAAAAGCATAATAAAAATAAATCTTAAAATATAGGATAAAATATTGTATATAAAAAGATAAAATAGTATAATAATAAAACATAGAGAGATAATTTAATAGGAGGAAAAATAAGTACGATGACGAAGTTTATAAGTAATGTAAATAAGTATTTATTGGAGATGAAAATAAAACAGAATTATCTGAGTATGATTACTGGAATTGATAAAAAGAAAATGTCGCGATTATTAACAGGTTCACAAGATGAGAGTGGTTCAGATATGGAAAAAATTGCAGCGGCATTAGGAAAAAGAGTGTGGAATATTTTCTTGATGACAATATTAATATTCCTAATGTTAGAAATTTTGAGCAGAATAAAATAGCATTTTATGCAGGAGAACCTTCAGAAAAACAAGAAAAAATAGCAATGCAATTAATGGAATTAATGGAAAATATTGATGAAGTAGTGAGTGCAGAAAGCAGATTTAAAAATATAGCCAGGGATAATAGATGAATATAGAACGTTTAAGAAAGATTATTTTATATAGTGAAAAAAATCGAGAAGAGATAAGTTATTTAGTAAGAAAGTTTTGCTCATTTGCAGAAATTGAATATGACAATAATTTACTTAATGTTTTACAAATTGTAAGAACATCTTTTAGAAAAAAAAGGATTTTTGGTTTTTGAAATGCCATTTAATGATAAGGAGATTGGAGCGTTAAGTTATAAAGGTGACGGATTAGGTTATGTGGTAATTAATACATCACTTCCAAGAGTAAATTCTAATTTTGCTATTGCGCATGAAATATATCATGTATTTTTTTCAGAAAAGTGAGTTTATTTCAAAAGTTGAATTTGCAAATGAGCATTATTATGAACATGAAGAAGAATATGCAGCTAATCTTTTGCAAGTATGCTATTAATGCCAGAGACTAGTTTTAGACGAATGTATACAAAATTTAAAGAAGAGTCAGAAGGAAATGAAGTAGATACTATATTTAGATTGATGGCTTACTATCAAGTGCCATATATGGCAGTATTAATAAGATGTTTTGAATTGAAACTATTGACAGGAAATAACGTTTCGGAAGAATTACTAAGTGTTAGTAAAGATAAAATAAAGAAAAGTTAAATGAACTATGGTTGGATGAAAGCATAATTGAGCCATCAAATAAAGATGACTATTCAAATATAGAAGAATTAGTTAGAGTTTAGGAAGTGTATATATCGGTGAAGGATATATAAATGAGTATACATTAGATAAAGCTTTACAAAATATGCGCAATTTATATGAAAAGATAAGGGGGAGTAGTTTATGTCAACAGTGTACACAGAAACTCCTAATAATATAGATGAATTTAAACAATTCATTATAGAAGATGTCAATGAAATTAAGAAATTTTTTTTTGACAAAAGGCAAAATCATTTTTATGATGCATGTTCTTTTCAAAGACATTCAAAATTGAAAGATAGAGAAAAGCAAATTATTATAAATTATTATAAAAAAAGAATGAAATAACAATATTTATAACAAGATGCATTTTGATGGAATTAGCATCAGATAAGCATATATTGTGCAAAGAATATGTGGAGTTTATTAAATTTATTGTTAATAATGGTATTAAGATTGTCTTATTTAATGAAGAATATACATATAATATCCTCTCGGAATGTTTTTCTACAAATGAAAAGATAAACGAATATTTAGTATGGGCTGTGCGAATGAGTAAGTCACCCGTTAGTACAATTACTGAATCATTAAAAGCTAATCCTAAATTTTCGGACAATATACTCAAAGGCAAAAATTTAAAGTATTCTGATATATATTTTAAATTTTTTTCAATGGTAAGAAATAATAAACAACATAAAGATAATTTGGGAGAAGAACTTATAGCAATTTGTATACATATTTTATCGCATCTTCCGGGAGTGTATGACGGAAAATTAAGTGTTGTGACAGATGATAAAGGAGCTGCCGGAAAAATTGATTCTATAACTAAAAAACTAATAAACAATATAAAGGAAGTAAAATTGTACTGTTTAGTACACCTAAATTGGTTCAGCATATATATAATGAAAAAATAAGTATATCCGAAAATGAAATGGCGAACATTTTGTCTCAGGGGTATCAGGAAAGATAGTTGTAATGGGAACAACATCCTATGATGTAGAGATTGACAGGACAATCTCAATGACAAAGTAAAGAGTTGACACGGAAAATTATGGAACCAAATGGTATTAATATTGTGTTTTAAAGAAAATAATAGAGCATATTGCAATAACAAAATGGAGCGGACAAGATGGATAAAAAAAGATGAATTAAGACTTGGTTTTGAAACAGCATACATAGATGGAAACGTTGCATCAAATGTAGTATATAGACCACAGTTTTTATCAAACAATTATAAAGAAGGAAAGAAAGTTTTATCATCTGTAGAGGATGAGCTTTTGTCATGTGATAAATTTCAAATAAGCGTGGCTTTTATTACATTAGGTGGAATTGAGCCACTTCTTCAAACTTTAAAAGAACTTGAGAAAAAGAATATTCCTGGAGAAATTCTAACAACTAATTATCTGAATTTTAGTGAACCTAAAGCACTGGCAAAACTTAATGTGTTAAAAACATAAAATTAAAATGTATGATGTGGAAAAAGCATCGGAAGGCTTTCACACAAAAGGATATATTTTCAAAAAAGAAGAGATATATAGAATTATTATTGGTAGCTCAAATATGACAAAATCTGCATTAACAACTAATCGTGAGTGGAACACAAAGATTGTTTCGACAGAGCAGGGAGAAGTGGCTAAAGAAATAGTTCATGAATTTAATGATTTGTGGAAATCAAAGTATGCTTTGAATTTTGATGAGTTTTATAATAATTATAAAGAAAAATATGAGATTATAAAACATCAAAGGCAGATTGCAAAGAAGGAGCAGATTACTTCTATTGAACAGTATAAATTACAACCAAATAGTATGCAGGTTGGTTTAATATCTAACTTGAAAAAAATAATAGCATCTGGTGAAAAGAGAGCGTTACTTATTTCTGCAACAGGTACAGGAAAAACATATGCTTCAGCTTTTGCAATGAGAGAATTAGGATTTAAAAGAGTATTATTTTTAGTACATAGAGGACAGCTCGCAAGACAAACAAAAGAAATCTTATGAAAAAAATTTTTGGAAATACTGTTTCAATGGGACTTGTGGGTGCAGGATATCATGAATATGATAAAGATTATGTATTTGCAATGGTGCAAACGTTAAATAAAGATTCACATTTGATGGAATACAGGCCGGATGAATTTGATTGTATTGTATTAGATGAAGCACATCATACAAGTGCAGGTACATATCAGAAAGTGATGAATTATTTTAAACCAAAGTTCTGGCTTGGAATGACTGCTACACCAGATAAAAGGGACGATAATATAGAAGGACGAAATATATACGAAATTTTTAATTATCAGATAGCATTGAAATTAGATTGCAGCAGGCAATGGAAGAAGATTTATTATGCCCATTTCATTATTTTGGAATAAGTGATGTAGCTTTAGTAAATGAAAAAATATTAAGGCTAGAAAAATTGATGGAAGAGATTTTAATATTCTTACAGGCGACGAAAGAGTGAAGCATATTATAGAACAGGCTAATTATTTTGGTTATAGTGGAGATAGAGTAAAAGGCTTAATATTTTGTAGTCGTATTGATGAATCAATTGAACTTTCAAATAAATTTAATCAAATGATAAATCCGGAAACTGGGAAAAATTTTAGAACTATTGCCTTAAATGGAAGTGCTTCAGATGATGAACGTCAAAATGCATTTGAAAGATTGGCAATGAACGAAGACAATGCCACAGAGAAAAATCAACCATTGGACTACATTTTTTCGGTTGAAATTCTTAATGAAGGTGTAGATATAGTAGAAGTAAATCAGGTAATTATGCTTAGACCAACAGAATCTCAATTGTTTTATTCAACAACTGGGTCGTGGCCTTAGAAAAGCAGAAGGAAAAGAGTTCGTTGTAATATTAGATTTTATTGGAAATTATAATAACAACTTTATGATTCCGATTGCATTATCAGGGGATCGTTCATATAATGCGGATACAATTAGAAAATATGTTATTAGTGGAAATAACACAATTCCAGGTGCATCAACAGTTCATTTTGATGAGATAGCAAAGGATAAAATCTTTACTTCAATTGATAAAATAAAAGGAATGAAAACCATAATTAAGGATAGTTATGTTTCATTGAAAAATAGACTTGGAAGAGTTCCGTATTTACTTGACTTTTATGAAAATGGAGAGATAGATCCGTTAGTAATTATAAAAAGAATATAAAATATATCAAAAGTTTTTAGAGTCAGTAGAAGTGGAAAAATATTCTGGAAAAATGACTGAAAAAGAATTAGTTACACTGGAATATTTGTCCAAAACTATACTTAGTGGAATTCGTCCTTATGAATTGGAAATCTTAAGATATTTATTAAATTCCAGAGAAATTAATTTTGAACAATTTAGTAGTGCTTTTAATAAAAAAATATGGTTATGATGTTGATGCGGATTCTTTTAATAATGCAATAGGTGTTCTACAGGGAAAATTTGTAAGTAAAAAAGATGAATTGGAAAAATATAACAATATAGATATTATTTCTAATGAAGACAATAAGAGATTTAAACGTTTGGATGGATTTTCAAGAAGAATAAAAGATTCCGAATTTCATAGGCAGATGGAGGATATTGTAGAGGTTGGTTTAAGAAAGTTTGCAGAAAAAAGACGTGCTGGAGCAGGAGTAGATTCGGTATTTGTTTTGTATGAAAAGTATTCCAGAAGAGATGTAAGCCTTCTTATGAATTGTGGTAAGGATTTATCTTCAACAATGTATGGAATGAAGCGAATAGGTGATGATGTATTTATTTTTGTTACATATCATAAAGTAACAGTGGAAGATAAAGAATATATTGAAGGAAAACCGGATTATGCAGATACCTTTGAAGATAATCTGATTTTTAAATGGGATTCTCAGATTGGAAGAGGCATTAACAGTTCATACGTAAAAGATGTTATGGAAGCTAAACGTAAACATCTTTTAGTTAAGAAAAGTGATGCTGAATCCAACTTCTACTATATGGGACAATTTGACATATCAAAAGTGGAAGTAGCAAAGAAGAAAGATAATTCAGGTAACGAGCGAGATATAACAAAATTTGAAATGAAGATGCATCATGCAGTCAGGGAAGATTTGCTAAGATATTTACAAAGTAATATTACATCAGTGGAGGAAAAATAGGATGAAAACAGTGAGAGTAGTAGCTGCTGTAATAAGAGATAACAACAGAATTTTTGCAACACAAAGAGGTTACGGAGATTTAAAAGGAGGCTGGGAGTTCCCAGGTGGAAAATTGAAAAAGGAGAAACACCACAGGAAGCGTTAAAAAAGAGAGATATGCGAAGAATTAGATACAGAAATATTAGTTGGAGAATTAATAGATACAATAGAATTTGACTATCCAACATTTCATCTTTCAATGGATTGCTTTTGGTGTGAAGTAGTTAAAGGAGATTTGGTATTAAAAGAACATGAGGCGGCAAAATGGCTTAATAAGAATACGATAGATGAGGTTGAGTGGCTGCCGGCAGATGTAACATTGATTGATGTTATAAAAGAAAAAATATAAGATATGCTGCATAAAAATGTGAATATTTATTAAATAAAGGCAACTGTGTGAAAATCAAAAAACACTCATATTTTTGGTACAACGAGGTGTATTGGCATAATGTTAAATAAAAATAAAATAAGTAATTATCATATTAAATGTCCATGTTGCAATGCAGGAACAATAAATTCACAATATGATATATGTTTAGTGTGTGGATGGGAAGATGATATAGTTCAAAAATGAATATGGAAATTTTTCTGGAGGAGCGAATAAAATGTCCCTGATTGAGCATAGACAGAATTTTTAGAACAAAGGAAGAAAAATCCCAATTATAAATGGGGAATAATTGCAGATAAGTTGTCAATTATAAAAATGTTAGAAGTGTTATCTGTAGAAAAGGAAAGTACATAAAATAAGATTGTAGGACAATTTGTCCCGAAAAAATATCTATAAAATATTATTCTAATATTAACAACTGAAACAGTTGTGGAATTAAAATGGAAAAGGAGTAAATATTATGAAGGTATTATTTTGTAACATTGCATGGATGGGAGAGTACACAGGAAATGAGGATGGAAAAGATAAGCCGTTACATGGAGGCGAATATGTAGACAAAACAGATGATGCATATGAAAAATACAATTTTAGTCCAATGTATTTTAATGGAGAAGATGAGGCATATTGTTTAGGTTTTTATGAAACAAAATCACATAACGGTAAAGACATAAACCAAATGCATATTGAAAAAATATTAGGATGTGAGTTGTGCAAAACGAGGAATGTGTAGATGATGTTTTGGTTATTTATTGTGCAAAACATCCTACATATAATTTTACAACAGTTGTAGGCTGGTATAATCATGCTGATGTTTATAGACATTATCAGAATGTGGAGTTTAATGGTGGTTATGTGCAAAGTTATAACGCAATTGCAAAGGCTAAAGATTGCGTTTTGCTTCCGGTAGGTGAAAGGTCAAGAAAGATTAAATGGCAGGTGCCAAGAAAAGCAAATGGATGGAAGTTTGGCTTTGGAAGAGCAAATGTTTGGTATGCAAGTGAAGATAATGAAGATTTAAAAGAATACATGAAGAAACTTTTATATCAAATTGAAAATTATGACGGAGAAAATTGTATAAAGTAATGAATAATATTACAGTAATACGAACAAAAAGAAAAACAATATCAATTAAGGTAAATAATGATTTGACAGTTACAGTAAGAGCCCCCATTTTTACTTCTGATAAAGAAATCGGAGAAATTATAAAGTCAAAAGAAAAGTGGATTTCTAAATGTATTGAACAAATAAAAGAGAAAATGAAGAGTTATCTAAAATTGATTATTTTACAGCAGAAGAAATTAGTAAGCTGGCAGATAAGGCATTGAATTACATTCCAGGCAGAGTGAAATATTATGCGGATATTATAGGTGTTACATACGGAAAAATAACAATACGAAATCAAAAAAGACCAGATGGGGAAGCTGTAGCAGCAAAGGAAATCTTAATTTTAATTGTCTTCTTATGCTGATGCCGACTGAAGTAATAGACTACGTTGTGGTTCACGAGTTATGTCATCGAAATCAAATGAACCACTCAAAAGCTTTCTGGAAAGAAGTGGAGAAAATACTTCCAAACTATAAAGATTCAGTTGGATGGTTAAAGAAAGAAGGAGGGGGAATTATAAGAAGGATGGGATGAAAAATACTACAAAATGTTGATGAACATACACTTTTTCCTTTACAAAATGTTGATTTGCGTACATTTTGGGGTTCTAAAATGTTTATGGAGCATATAATGCAGGAATGTTTCCGGTTCTATATGAAGGAAAGACTGATGAAGATATTCCAAGGTTTAAGAGTGGAAATAAAGAATACGAAATTGATTTTGACCATTTACATATTTATGATTGGCGGGAATTGATTGAAATTTTGAAAAAATGTGCATAATAAAATATAAAATTATAAGCTATGGGACAATTTTAGCCCATAGCTTTTTGTTGTAGTTACAATAAAATTTACTTTATTTATGCGCATTTTCCCACGCTTTTCTCACATCCTCTGGCATGTCTTCCGGTTTTAAATTCTTTAATCTGTCTTCGTTTCCATCAGCAATTGCAGTATCATAATACCAGCACTTAAACTTTATCATATCAAGAACCTGGTTAAGATGTTCTATTTCAGTCTCAACGTTTTCACGTTGTTTGTTGAACATCTCTCTACGCTTTTTGTAGGTGGAAGGCCCTGTTGGCACCATATAATGAATTCTTTAATATCTTTTATTTCCATACCGGTTTTCTTTAGACACTCAATCAAGCGTAAAGATTCAACGGCACTATCGTCAAATTTTCGAACACCGGATTTTGAACGGTTAAGATTAGGAAAAAGTCCTTCCCTGTCATAATAGTGAAGAGTAGAAATAGGCAAATCAAACATTTTAGATACTTCGCCTATATTGTAATATGTTGTGTTCATATAATAAAACCTCCAAACAAAATCAACCTAAAGTCAAGTTTATGTATAGAAAAAAATATAGCAAAGCATTTATTTAAAGTCAAACTTTTAAAAATAAAAATATAGTTCAAAGATTAATAAAAATAATTGAAATATTATAAAAACTAATAAAAATACTTTTTGTTAAAGAAAACGCATAAAAATGTTTTTTTTATTGAATAGTTGTGCAATATGTAGTAATATATGCGCTGTATGTTAGGAAAAAATAAACAAAATATACTATTTTTAAAAGACTAAAAAGACAAAAAAAGTAAAAAGTGAATCAAAAACATTTTTAATAATGTTTTTGAATTAAGAAGGAGGACTTACTAATGAGAAAGACAAAGAAAGGAATAGCCATAGGCTTAGCCTTAATAATGACGGCTATGCCGGCGTTTCAACATGGTTTTTTGTAAGCGATGTAAAGGCTGCCACGCAGAAAGGAAGTCTGGCTACTAAGGTTACAGGAACTTGGTCATATGAAGCTGACAATGCTATTCATACCCAGACTAATGAATCATTATTTGCCAATTTGCCAACTTTAGCTAACAAAGGTAATACACGTTTTACAACAGATAATTATGATTCAGAAAACAAAGCCTTTAAGACTAATGGCTGGTCAACATCAATGGGATGGAAGTATAGTTGTAGTGATAATTTTGGTAACACAACATACGCAATTCCATTAGCATTTAAAGCTGTAAGCGATGGAATGTACGTTACAAAGCCATCAACTATGGTTGTTAGAGATACATTTAATGCAAGTGCACCGGAGAATGGAACTTTATCAGATTTTGAAGTTAAGACAGGATTTAGCTCAAATGAGGTAAAAAGTTGACAGGAAACAGACTGGTCTACAGATGTGGTATTAGAGAATGCGTCTGATTCATCACAATATATGAAGACAACAATGACACAGGGAAGTCCAATGGCATTGTTTAGAATGAATGGAACAAAGACAGCATCATTGTTAAGATTAAGAGATACATTGCCTTCAGCAGTTGTGGGATATAATGGTGATACACCTGAGAATTCAACAATGCTTGTGTTAAGAGTTTATGATAATCATGATGATGTTAGCAAGTATAGCAATTATGATTATTATGCACTATATGTTCCAAAGGGAACAACTTGGAATCCAACATTAGGAGAAACAAACATTGGTGAAATATCAATGACATTCCCTAGTGAGAATAAAGCGTATTTCACATTGGCATGGTTATGTGAAAGCACAGGAACAAATGATTCAGAAGCTGAAAAGATTGCTAAAATTTATGAACCTTATGCATTTAACTACGCAGAAGATACAGGGGTTAATTATGACTATAACAGAAGTACAGGAAAGGTAACTACAACATATAATTATAAAGTTGGTAAGATGGATTCATCAAAACCTGACGGAGTAGTTATGGGGATTCTTCCAAGCCAGTATAAGAATATGACAGGTTATAGTTATCTTAAAAATGAGGCAAGAACAATTCGTGGACAGATGAAGTTTTTGATTGGCGATTCATTTACTACCCAATTAACTTATTCAGGAATCCTTCAGTCAAGTCCATCAGTTGAAAATTCCGATAAAGCCAAGTTACAGGAATATGTAGATAGCTTTATGAAGATTATGGTCCCGAAAACGGAGAATTAACTAAGGAAGCTAATGTTCTGGTTAATACATATGATTCAGGAAAAAAAGAATGAACAGAGCTATTCAGGTTATGGAAGCAGCAGAGGCATGTGGCGACACAGAAGATGCTAACACTTTATTAAAAGCATTGGAAAATGAATTAGCAGACTGGTTTACAGCGGATAATGACAATAATGCAGAAGATAAGTATTTTTATTATGATGAAAATGTAGGCACCTTATTTGGTTTCCCACAGGCTTATTATACAGTAGACGGAATGACAGACCATCATTTCCACTATGGATATTTTATTCAGGCAGCAGCTCAGGTTGCATTTAGAGATCCTGATTTTATTGCACAGTATTCAGATATACTTAATGAAGTTATAGGGGATATTGCCTATGATAAGAAAGATTCTTCATCAAAATATCCATACTTAAGAGTATTTTCAACATATGAAGGACATTCATGGGCAAGTGGTCATGCTAACTTTGCTGATGGTAACAATCAGGAATCAAGTTCAGAGTCAATAAATGCATGGGCAGCGTTGATTTTGTATGGTCAGGCTACAGGAAATGAAGAATTAACAGATTTAGGTGTATATTTGTACACAACAGAAGTTAATTCAGTTAATAACTATTGGTTTGATATTGATGGAGATATTTTGGATAGCAATTATACTGCAAGCACAACATCAGCTAACAAGCATAATGTAGCTTCAATTGTTTGGGGAGGCAAATATGATTACTCAGCATGGTGGACAGCAGAACCATTACAGATTCAGGGGATTAATTTATTACCTATTACATCTGCATCATATTATTTGGGAAAGAGTACAGATTTCGTAAAGCTAACTTTGAATCAGCTCAGGCTAATGAAAAAGCATTTACGGGAAATGATAAATTATCTACACCAACAGACAGATGGAATGAATTAGGGAGTTCTTATTTGGCATTGGCTGATACAGACAAAGCTCAGGAGTATTTTAGTTCAACATGTGCACCAGAGGCAGGAGATTCAAAAAGCTCATGCTTACCACTTTATTAAGTCACTGGAGAAAGTTGGAAGTCCTAAACTAGACATTACAAGTGATGATCCATTAAGTCTTGTATTTGAAAATAAAGACGGAATAACTACATATGTTGCATACAATCCTACTAATGAAGAAAAAACAGTAACTTTCTCAGATGGAAAAGTTATTAAGGTTGCACCAAAGGCACAGTCAGAAGAACAAAGTGCAGGGCAACATATAAAGTAGAATACTATTTACAAAATGCAGATTTGACATATTCACTTAATAGTACAGATACAAAAACTGCTTCAGCTGGAAGTCAGGTAACAGCACCTACTAAATCATTTACAGGATATATTTTAGATAAAACTGTTGAAGGAAGGCAAAAATTTCAGGCACAGTTAAAGAAGATAATAGTCTTGTTTTAAAAGTATATTACAGATTAAGAAATGACACAGATGAACCTGAATCAACAACATCTGCAGTAACAAAGATTGATTGGTCTGACATTACTGCTTGGACAGAAATTGGAAGTACAGGAATTTCATATAGTGTAATTGAAGGGAAAGAGATATTTGCAAAAATTAATGAAGCAGACGGAAATCCATTCTATTTCATATTTAAGCAGGGTGGATTTAATGCAACAATTACAGGACCTGATTTAAGTACTGTAATAACAAAGAATTGTCTGGGTGCAGAGATTCCACTTAAAGCAAGCGAGCTTAAGGAAGATGGCTATTATACAATTGATGCGGACATTAATGGCAATACAGTAAAGATAGCATTAAAGAAAGGAGATGGCGCTCCTGAGCCAACAACAGAAGCACCTACAACAGAGAAGGAAACAACAACTGCAGCGCCAACAACTGCAGCGCCAACTACTACACAGCCAACGACAGGTGGAACAGAAACAACAACAGCAGCAACTCCAACAACTGAACCGACAACAAGTGGAGAAGTAACAACAACTGCAAAACCAACAGCAGTTGCACCTACAAGAAAAGGAAACAAGTGTTACAACAAAACCTGAAACTACAACACTTAAGGTAACATCAAATAATGTTATGAAAGAAACTACAACTGATAAGGTTTCAAGTACAAGCATTAGACTTGGAAGAACAAAAGTTAAAAAAGGCTGTTAAACGTAACAAAGCAGTTAAGGCAAAGATTTCTTTGAAGAAAGTTAAGAGCGCAACAGGATATGTTGTTAAAGGTTTCTACATCAAAAAGAAGTTTAAAGGCAAGAAGACAATTACAAAGACATTTAAAAGAAATGTATTTAAATTTAAGAAACTTAAGAAGAACAAAAGTATTATGTTAAAGCCCAGAGCTGTAAAGGTAGTTGGCAAGACAAAAATACTACGGTAAATGGATGTAAGGTTAAAAAAAAGATTAGAATTAAAAAATAATCTTGTTGATAATTGTGTAAAATCAATAATTTAACAAAATATAACTCAAAATATAACATTAATATAGGTAATACAGGGGTTGACACACAAAAAAACAGCCGTATACTATTAAACGTAAATATTGACTAGATAGCAGAGGAGTGGACCACAAAGGCCCACTCTTTTGTTGTAATTGATATAAAAAATAATTAAAGGAGAATAAAGTGTCAAGAAGAGAAGAATATGAAATGAAGACAGAAGCTCTGATTACACCTATAGTTGATGAAAAGGGCTTTGAATTAGTTGATGTTGAATATGTAAAAGAAGGCAGCAAACTGGTATTTAAGAGCATATGTTGACAAGGAAGGTGGTATAACTATTAACGACCTAGAATCTGTTAGCAGAATCTTAAGTGACAAATTAGATGAAGAAGATTTTATCAGTGATGCTTATATTTTGGAAGTAAGTTCACCGGGGCTTGGCCGTCCGTTAAAGAAGGATAAGGACTTTGACAGAAACATAGGAAATGAAATTGAAGTTCATTTATACAGAGCTGTTGACAGACAGAAACAGCTTGTAGGACTTTTTAAAAAGCATATAATGCAGACACAATTACCATTGAAAATGAAGATGGTAGTGAAACAGATATAGACAGAGTGAATGTATCACTTGTCAGACCAACAATTGATTTTTTAATTTTTTAGGAGGATAAAACAAATGAACAAAGAATTAATTGAAGCATTGAATATCTTAGAAAAGGAAAAAGATATTAGCAAAGAGTCATTATTTGAAGCTATCGAAAATAACTTAGTAGTAGCGTACAAAAATAACTTTAACAAAGCAGACAATGTAACAGTTACAATGGACAGAGAAACAGGAGATTTCCACATTTATTCACAGAAGGAAGTTGTTGAAGAAGTAATGGATCCTGTAACAGAGATTTCTCTTGAAGATGCAAGAAGCATTAAGGGAACATACGAACTTGGCGATATTGTAAATATTGAAATCCAGTCAAAGGACTTTGGACGTATTGCAACACAGAGTGCAAAAAGAATGGTATCCTTCAGAAGATTAGAGAAGAAGAAAGAAAGAGCCTTTACGAACAGTATTTTGAAAAGCAGGATGACATTGTTACAGGTATTGTTCAGAGAATCAATGGTAAGAATATTAGCGTAAACCTTGGTAAGGTTGACACAGTTCTTATGGAAAAAGAACAGGCTAAGGGAGAACATTTCAGACCAACTGAAAGAATAAAACTTTACATTACAGAAGTAAAAGACAATGGTAGAGGACCAAGAATCGTTGTTTCAAGAACTCATCCGGGATTAGTTAAGAGACTTTTTGAACAGGAAGTTACAGAAATCCAGGATGGTACAGTAGAAATTAAAAGCATTGCAAGAGAAGCAGGTTCAAGAACAAAGATGGCTGTATGGTCAAATAACGAAGACGTTGATGCCGTAGGTGCATGTGTAGGTGTTAACGGTGCAAGAGTAAATGCAGTAGTTGATGAATTACGTGATGAAAAGATTGATATTGTAAACTGGAGCGAAAATCCTGCAATCTTAATTGAAAATGCATTAAGTCCATCAAAGGTTGTTGCAGTTCTTGCTGATCCAGATAACAAGGAAGCATTAGTAGTAGTACCTGATTTCCAGCTTTCACTTGCAATTGGTAAAGAAGGTCAGAATGCAAGACTTGCTGCAAAACTTACAGGATTTAAGATTGATATTAAGAGTGAGTCACAGGCAAAGAAGAAGGAATCCAGTATGTATTCGATGATGATGAATATTATGATGACGAATACTACGATGATGAATACGATGCAGAATATGATGACGAGTATTATGATGATGAATATGATTCAGAGTCAGAGGCTGATTCAGAAGAATCTGAAGAAGTAACAGAAGAAACATCCGAAGCTACAACTGAAGAGACAGAAGAATAACAGACCAAATCAGGGATTAGGAGATGATGCTATGGGACAGACAAAAAGATGCCTGTAAGAACCTGTACAGGTTGCAGACAGGCAAAAAACAAAAAAGGATTTGATTCGAGTTGTTCGTGACAAAGAGGGAAATGTTAGTGTTGATGCAACCGGAAAATTAAACGGTCGTGGAGCTTACATATGTCCGGATAAGGAATGCCTGAAGAAAGCAATTAAGAATAAAGGTTTGGAAAAAAACACTTAAGATTTCAGGTATTGGTGAAGAAATCTATAGTCAGCTTGAAAAAGAATTAGGAGAGATAAATGAATAAGGTATTTTCTATGATAGGACTTGCAACAAGAGCAGGGAAAACCGTGGCAGGTGAATTTTCAGTTGAAAAGGCTGTTAAGGATAATAAAGCCAAGGTTGTTATTGTTTCAACAGAAAGCTCAGACAATACAAAAAACTATTTGAAAATAAATGCAAGTTTTATAAGATTCCTGTATTTATTTATGGTACTAAGGCTGAGTTAGGCATGGCAACAGGTAATAAAGAAAGAGCATCCATAGCAGTGTTGGATCCAGGATTTAGCAAGTCGATTGTGAAGATGTTAACAGAAAATGAATAAGCGGAGGTAGTTAAATGGCAAAGATGAGAGTACATGAATTAGCCAAAGAGTTAGATATAAAAAGTGCTGACATAGTAAAGGCACTTGGAGAAAAGGGCATAGATGTAAAGGCAGCAAGTTCCATTGACGATGACAATATTGAATTTGTAAAAACAAAATTCAAGAACAGTCAGAAGGAAAGCAGTGGAGAAGCTACTGAAGATGAAAAGAAAGAAAAGTCAAAGCCAAGAGTTATAATTACAAGCAAAGGTGTAATTAGAAGAGGCGAAAGACATTCTAAGGGTGATGGAGAAAAGAGACGCAGAAGACACGGTGATGGTGAACATCATCATTCATCAGATAAGAAGGAAAAGAGTGCGGAAGCAAAGGTTACTACTGAAAAGAAGGCTGAGCCTAAGGTAGAAGCGAAAGTTGAACTAAAGGCACCGGTTAAAGCTGAACCGGAAGTAAAAAAAAGAACAGCCTAAGGAAGCAGTTAAGGCTGAGCCGGTTAAGAAAGAAGAAGTTAAGCCGGTAGCGAAAACAGAACCTGAAAAAAAACAGAAACACCAAAGGTTGAAGCACCAAAGGTTGAACCAAAAGAAGGAAGAGGTAAAGCCAAAAGATATGCAGAAGGATACAAAGGTAGAAAAGAAAACAGAACAGAATAACAACAGACAAAATAAGCCTTTTAACAGAGACAATAATGATCGTAGAGAAATGATGGTCAGAGAAATGACCACAGAAACGACAGAGGAGACAACAAAGGCGGATATAAAGAGATAACCGTAACAACAGGAATAACAACGGAAATTTCAGAGACAGAAACAACAATGGTCAGGGCAGAAATGACGGCCAGAGAAACGATCGTAGAAATGACGGCCAGAGAAACGATCGTAGAAATGATGGTCAGAGAAATGACCGTAGAAATGACAGAAACGATAATAGAGGTTATAACAGAGATAGAAATAATAATGGCAATAACGGAAATTATCGTGACAGAAATAACAACGGAAATTTCAGAGATAGAAACAACAACGGCCAGGGCAGAAATGACGACAGAAGAAATGACTTTAGAAGAAATGATAATTCAAGAGGCGGTATGGCACCTGCTGAACCAATTCAGAATAAGGATAGAAAGTCAAGAGAAAATAAACTTCGTCAGGACCGTCAGGAAAGAAATAAGAAGAATTATGACGATAACAGACAGGGCAAGAATGGCAGAAAGAAAGATTTCTCTAAGCCTGTAATGGAAAAACCTAAGAAGAAAGAAAGAAAAGAAGGAAGAAATCAAGGTAATTGAGGTTCCGGATTTTATTACAATAGGTCAGCTCGCTGAAAGAATGAAAATGCAGCCATCAGCAGTTATTAAGAAACTTTTCCTTGAAGGAAAGATGGTTACTGTTAATACTGAAATCGACTTTGACAGCGCAGAAGAAATAGCTTTAGGCTATGACATTATGTGAAAAAGAAGAAAAGGTAGATATTATTGAAGAACTTTTAAAGGAAGATGAAGAAGATGAAAGCTTAATGGTTAAGCGTCCACCTGTAGTATGTGTTATGGGTCACGTTGATCATGGTAAAACATCACTTCTTGATGCAATTAGAGAAACAAATGTAATTTCAGGAGAAGCAGGTGGTATTACACAGCATATCGGTGCTTCAGTTGTTAAAATTAATGACCAGACTATTACATTCTTAGATACACCTGGACATGAAGCATTTACATCAATGCGTATGCGTGGTGCCCAGTCAACAGATATTGCAATACTTGTTGTAGCAGCAGATGATGGTGTTATGCCACAGACTGTAGAAGCTATTAACCATGCTAAGGCAGCAGGAATTGAAATTATCGTAGCAATTAACAAAATTGATAAACCAGGAGCAAACATTGACCGTGTTAAGCAGGGACTTGCAGAACATGGATTATTAGCTTCAGACTGGGGCGGAAACGTTGAAATGGTTCCTGTATCAGCTCACACTAAGGAAGGTATTGATGACCTTCTTGAAATGGTTCTTTTACAGGCAGATGTATTAGAATTAAAGGCTAACCCTAATCGTCAGGCAAGAGGTATTATTATTGAAGCTAAGCTTGATAAGGGTAAAGGACCTGTTGCTACAGTTCTTGTACAGAAAGGTACATTAAAGGTTGGAGCAAATATTGCAGCAGGAGCTAACCATGGTAAAGTGAGAGCTATGTCTGATGACAGAGGAAACAGAATTAAGACAGCAGGCCCATCAACACCTGTAGAAATTTTAGGTCTTAGTGGTGTTCCAAACGCAGGTGAAGTATTTGTATCAACTGCAACAGCTAATGAAGCAAAAGACTTTGCGAACACATTCGTTGAAGACAGCAAGGCTAAGCTTATGGAATCAAATAAATTTAGAATTTCTCTTGATGATCTTAATTCACAGATTGAAGCAGGAGAACTTAAGGAACTTAACCTTATTATCAAGGCTGATGTTCAGGGTTCAGTTGAAGCTGTAAGACAGAGTCTTGTTAAGCTTTCAAATGAAGAAGTTGAAGTTAAGGTTATCCACGGTGGTGTAGGTGCAATTAACGAATCTGACGTTATCTTAGCATCAGCATCTAACGCAATTATTATCGGATTTAATGTAAAACCTGATGCACAGGCTGAAGAAACAGCTAAGGCAGAAGGAGTTGACTTAAGACTTTATTCTGTAATCTACAACGCTATTGATGACATTGAAAGAGCTATGAAGGGTATGCTTGAACCTGTTTACGAAGAAAAAGTTATCGGTCATGCAGAAATCCGTCAGATTTTCAAGGCTTCAGGTGTTGGAAACATTGCCGGTTCATATGTTTTAGATGGTGCTATGCAGAGAGGATGTTCAGCAAGAGTTACAAGAGATGGAGAACAAATTTATGAAGGACCGGTTGCATCACTTAAGAGATTTAAGGATGATGTTAAGGAAGTTAAAGCCGGTTACGAATGTGGTCTTGTATTTGAAAAAATTCAATGACATTGTAGAAGGCGATCAGGTTGAAGCATATATTATGGTAGAAGTGCCAAGATAGGAACTTTAACCTAGTCCGGAAAGGATTAAAATTGAGAAAAAACAGTATAAAGAACACTCGTATTAACGGGGAAGTTCAGAGAGAGTTAAGTGTAATTATCAGAGAACTTAAAGATCCAAGAATTGGAATGATGACAAGTGTAACAGGTGTTGAAGTTACACCTGATCTTAAGTTCTGTAAGGTATATATTAGTGTATTAGGTGACGAAGAAGCAAAGGCAGATACAATGGCAGGACTTAAAAGTGCTGCCGGTTTTATCCGCCGTGAATTAGCAAGAACAGTTAACCTTAGAAATACACCGGAATTAAAATTCGTTATGGACCAGTCTATTGAATACGGTATGAAGATGTCAAAATTAATAGACGAAGTTAATGGAAATAATAAAGAAGAATCAGAGGATAACGAATAAGCATAAAGGAATGAATTTGAATGATGAAGAAGATTAACGATATTATTGGAGATGCAAAGACTATTGGTATAGCAGGTCACGTGCGACCTGACGGAGATTGCATGGGTTCATGTATGTCTTTGTATAATTATCTTAAAAAGAACAGACCGGATTTAGATGTAAGGGTATTTTTTAGAGTTTGTGGACAAAAAGTTCAATATTATTGAAAATACAGACCAGATTATCACAACAGGATATGACGGTACTAAATTTGATTTGTTTATATCACTCGATACGGCAAGTCTTGACAGATTAGGACTTAATTTGCCTTTTATGAGAATGCCAAAAGAACAGCCTGCATTGATCATCATGCAAGTAATGACGGATATGCAGATTATAATTATATTTTGCCAAAGGCAAGTTCAGCAAGTGAAGTATTATATGATTTGTTAGATGAAGACTTAATTGATAAATCAATTGCAGAACCAATGTATATGGGAATCGCACACGATTCAGGCGTATTCAGATTTCAAAGTACAACACCAAAAACTATGAGAATCGCCGCTAACATGATTGAAAAAAGGTGTTAATGTGAATATGATTCTTGAAGAAACATTTTTAGAAAAACATATAACCAGATGATGGTTACTGCGAAGATTCAAAGCGAAGCAGTGTTGGCCTTAGATGGAAAATGTATTTATGGTTATTGCACATCAGAAATGATGGAAGAGTACGGTGTTACAACTAAGGATTTAGATGCAGTTGTGGCATCAATAAGAAATGTTGACGGTGTTGAAGTGGCTATGTTTTTGTACCAGTTAAGTGAGGATTCATACAAAGTCAGTCTACGTTCAAAGAATTACGTGGATGTAAGCAAGATTGCCGTTGAAAACGGTGGTGGCGGTCACGTAAGGGCTGCAGGAGCAGAGATACACGGTGAACTTAACGATATAATAAACAAACTGCTTAACAGAATAAAACAGGACATTTAAAATGAAACTGTTGAAGGAGTTGATGGTATAAATGATTAATGGAGTCATTAATGTTTATAAGGAACCCGGCTATACATCTCACGATGTAGTGGCAAAGTTAAGAGGAATCCTAAAAACAGAAAAAAAATAGGCCATATGGGAACCCTTGATCCCAATGCTGTAGGAGTGTTGCCGGTTTGTCTTGGAAAAGCAACGAAGCTTTGCAATTTATTGTCTGAAAAGGACAAAACTTATACAGCTACAATGTTGCTTGGAACAGAGACAGATACTCAGGATACAACAGGTCAGATTACTAATCAGACACCTGAAGAGGAAGTTATGAAGCTTTCCGAAGAAAAGGTTTTTGATGTGATTAAAAGCTATATAGGCGAATATGACCAGATTCCACCAATGTTTTCAGCAATAAAAATAAATGGTCAGAAATTATATAATCTTGCAAGAAAGGGAGAAGAAATAGAAAGACCTCCAAGACATTGCAAAATTATAGATATTACAATAACAAAAATTGATTTGCCAAGAGTAAGTTTTCACGTAACATGTTCTAAGGGTACATACGTAAGAACCCTTTGCTACGACATAGGAAAGGATTTAGGTGTTGGGGCATGTATGGAAAAACTTACACGTACACGAGTTGAAAGATTTGACATAAAGGACAGTATTTCTCTATCTCAGATAGAAGAAATTAGGGACCAGGGAGTTTTGGAACAGTATATTACTCCTGTTGACGAGATTTTGGATATGTATTCAAAATGTATGGTTTCAGAGGAAGCTGAAAAGTTACTTTATAACGGTAATATTTTTACTTGAGAAACACATTGTTAAAGATGAATCATCAGGATGGTCAGACAGTAAGAGTATATACTCACGATGGCAAATTCATTGGTTTATATATGTATATTGCAGAAAAACAGATATACAAACCAATTAAGATTTTCTTATAGAAATGGAGAAATTATGCAACGCATTTCTTTAGATGATAACATAAAATTAAAAAATACAATTGTAACAATTGGAAAGTTTGATGGAATACATAAGGGACACGAAAAGCTTCTTGAAGTTATAGTTAACAATGCTAATGGTAGACAGAAAGTAGTTCTTACTTTTGAAACTACACCTTCAGCATTCCTTAATAATAATGCCAACAAAACAATTGTTACAGAAGAGGAGAAGCAGATTCTTTGTGAACAGCAGGGCGTTGATGTTTATATGAAAATGCCTATGAAGAAAGAGTTTCTTGCACTTTCTCCGGATGAATTTGTATCAAAAATTTTAAAAGATAAAATAGGTGCCACAACAATTGTATGTGGACCGGATTTCCATTTTGGAACAAAGGCTTCCGGAAATGTTAAGTTTTTGAAGGACAATCAAAAAATATGGTTATAATCTTATAGTTGTAGAGAAGGAACAGTATCACAACAAAGATATAAGCAGTACTAGTATTAGAAAAAAAAAATAACAGAAGGTAAGATGCAGGATGTAAATGAAATGCTTGGACATCCTTACAGGATAATCGGTAAGGTTGAGCAGGGCAAGCACTTGGGACGAACAATCGGACTTCCAACAGCTAATATCATTCCTGATGAAACTAAGTTATTGCCTCCTAATGGCGTCTATAGAACAGTTGTGGTAGTTGAAGGTCAGACTTTTAATGCCATAAGCAACGTAGGCGTAAATCCTACAGTTGAAACAGGAACAAAGATAAAAGTTGAAACCCACATAATTGACTATGAGAACTATATATACAATGAAATCGTTCAGGTACAGTTTTATGATTTCATAAGACCGGAGCGAACATTTGACAGCTTAGAGAAATTAAAACAGCAAATCGAGGCAGATATAGAAACCTGCAGAAGAATTGTTGGGAATAATAAGTAAATAAATTATAACAAGTTAATAATAAAATGTTGTGAGAAGCTACGCGTAATGCGTAGCTTTTTTTTTGTCGATAGCAGATGCTAGGAATTGTAATGTGTTTCTAAGAGAAACATTTCAAAGCCCAATATATAGTTTAAAGTTTGATTACACGGATTGCTACGTGCTACGCACTCTCGCAATCCACCCACAACATTCGCATATCGCAAAGCAAAGCTTTGCTTTTATGCTCATTTGTGGGGCGTGTGCCAAGGTCATGGATGTGCCTTTGTGCAAGCACAGACACATCCATGACCTTGGCACACTGTAATCAAAAATGCTATTTTAAAATTCACAAAAATTAACTATATTAATAAAAGAGCAAACAAAATTAAAATAATTAATTTTCAACTTTAGAAAGTTAAAAAACAAAGAAAATACATTGACATTTTTCGCGACTTTTTATAATGGGTCACATAAGACAAAGGCGTCGTACAGAGATTTTTGTACGCGCCTTTTTCTTTTACTGAAAAAAATATTTTGGGACAAAGGAGAAACGATATGGAAGTAAAAGGTATTAGACATGAGGCATTTGATTGTGAAAAGTATGTATCAGGTAAGAGCATGGAAGATGTAATGGCTGACTATGGTCTTACAAGTGTTGTAAAGTTAGGTTCAAATGAAAATATGTATGGACCATATGATATTGCACTTAATGCAATGGGAGAGGAAGTTAAAAAGCTTAATATATATCCAGAAAAGAATTATATAAAATTAAAAAAAGTTGTAGGAGAGAAATTTGGTGTTGACGGTGATTGGGTAAGCCTTGGACATGGTGCAGGAAATGTGCTTGATGAAGTTGCAAAGACATTATTAGAAGATGGAGATGAAGTATTAGTACCACAGCAGTCATACAGATTGTATCGTGAAATTTCAAAAATTATGGGTGCTAAAGTAATTGAAGTACCATTAAATGATAACTATACAATGGAATTAAAAGATTTTAAGGAAAAACTTACAGATAAAACAAAAATCGTATGGATTTGTAATCCAAACAACCCAACAGGTTCAGTAATTGACAAAGATACATTTGATGATTTCGTAGAGGCGCTTCCTGAAAAAATGTTGGTTAGTAATTGATGAAGCATATGCTGATTTTGCCAATCCTGATGATTTACCTGATGTAATGAAATATATTAAAGCAGGTAAGCAGGTAATTAACATTAGAACATTTTCAAAATATTATGGTTTAGCAGGTGGACGTATTGGTTACCTTGTAGCAAATCCTGAATTTGTAAACTGGTATGACACAGTAAGCGAACCATTTAATGCTAACAGAATCGGTCTTGCCGGAGCAGTTGCATTAATGAGCGAAGAAGGACAGGCTGAATGTAAAAAATATGGCGATAAGATGATTGCTGACAGAGAAATGTTAAATGAAGAACTTACAAAATTAGGATGTGAATGTTTCCCATCACAGGCTAACTTCTGTATTCTTCAGTACACCATATGATGCCGGTGAAATCGCAGAAATGTTATTAAGAGTTGGTGTTATTGTAAGACCTTGCGGTGGTTGGGGATACAACAAACATCTTAGAGTATCAATTGGTACAACAGAACAGAACAAGATTTTCCTTGAAGAATTTAAGAAGGTTCTTGAAACATTAAGCAAATAAAAATACATATTAAACATATGAAAATTGGAATTAGACTTACATTAAAAATTGAATTATCGTAGAAAAATTCAATCAACAAAAAAACAGGAGAAAAATATGAAAGTAGCAATTTGTGATTATAAAGAACCTCTTAACAGAGACTTGGAAATTGAAAAATCAGTTTTTAAAAAAAATTCCTTGGAGAAGACACAGAAATTTCTCTTTATGTACATGAAGGTGATAATGAGAAATTTAAAGAAGCAATTAAAGATGTAGATGGAATACTTACATCATATTTGGAGTTTCAAAAGAAATAATAAACAGCAATCCGAATTTAAAAGGAATTTCAATTGAAGCTACAGGTTACAACTTCTGTAGATGCGGATGCAGCACAAGAACAGGGAACAGCAGTAGCGGTTATCGGAGAATATTGTACACAGGAAGTTGCAGATCATTCAATAGCATTAATGCTTGCAGTTGCAAGAAAATTAAAACATTATGACAGAGAAATAGAATACAAACATGTATATGATTACAACTCAACATCAGGAATGATTAGACTTGAAGGTTCAACATTTGGAATTTTAGGTTTAGGAAAAATCGGAAAAGCAGTTGCCAGAAGAGCGCAGGATTTGGAATGAATGTTATAGCCTATAGTCCAAGCTGCAAACCGGAAGTAGCTGAAAGCTTAGGAGTAAAACTTGTAAGCAAAGAAGAATTATTTGAAACATCCGATGTAATTAGTGTTCATATGAGACTTACACCTGAAAATGAAAATATGTTAAACCGAGAAGCCTTTGCAATGATGAAAAAAAGAAACCAATTATTGTGAATGTTTCAAGAGGAAGCATGATAGACGAAGAGGCTTTGCTTGAAGCTTTAGATAATGGTCAGGTTTTCGGCGCAGGACTTGATGTTTTGGTTGAAGAAACTAATGAAAATACATTAAAGTGTCCATTTGTTGGACGTGAAGATGTAGTATTAACACCACATACAGCATTTTATTCAGACTTTGCATTATATGAATGTCAGAGAATAGGTGCAGAAAACTTATGTTACATCTTAAGAGGGGAGCAGGACAAGGTATTTAGAATGGTTAACGATGTAGATGTTACAAAGTTTGCAAAATAAAGGAAAGGTATACGAAAGACAATGAAGAAACTAGAGATAAGAAAAGCATTGGAACAAATGGATAAAAAAAGTATATTTCACAAGTCTGGCTATTGTTGTCTTAATGGTTTTGACTTTAATCTTCATACCAAACACAGTAAAAATTGCAATCGAAAGTACATTTAATTTTTGCATAAACCACTTTGGTTGGATGTATATACTTGTAAGTGTTTTTTGTTTCGGACTTTTCTTTTTATCTCTATTTTGGAAAATATGGCAACATAAAATTTGGAAGCCCTGATGATAAACCAAGATTTTCAACGTTTAGCTGGGCAGCAATGATTTTTACATCAGGAGCAGGATCTAGTACAGTAATTCTTGGATTTGCAGAGCCAATATATTACCTAAAAATACACCATTTCATATAAAGACAATGTCAACGCAGGCTTATGAATATGCTCATATGTATGGACAGTTTCACTGGGGATTCAGTGCATGGGCTTTTTTATATCCCGGCAGTTACCGCAATCGGATATATGTTATATGTAAGAAAAACAAGAGATGTAAAATTGTCAGGAACACTAACTCCAATATTTGGAGAAAAATTTAAAGATGGAATAATTGGAAAGATAATTGACATTGTAGTAGTTTTCGGAATTATTGCATCAATAACCACTTCATTAGGTTTGGGAGTTCCTGTAATGTCAAAACTTATTTCAAGCGTATTGCCTATTGAAAATGGTTTGCCATTGCAGATAGGTGTATATCTTATATGGTTTATGATTTTCGGTTGGAGCGTTTTCAGAGGACTTGAAAAGGAATAAAAGAAATTAACAGATGTAAATATGCTAATAATTTTCATATTCCTTGGAGTTGTAGGAGTGCTTGTTTCTATATCAAAAATTTTTGAAATGGAATTAAACAGCATAGGCTTATATCTTCAGAATCTTCCAAGAATGATATTTTATACAGACCCATTTGGCAATCAGAATTTTGTTCATGATTGGACACTGTTTTACCGGGGAAGGTGGTTATCTTTCTTACCGATTATGGGAATTTTTATAGCTAAGGTTTCAAGAGGAAGAACATTAAAACAGGTTATTTTAGGACAAATGGTTTGGGGAAGTCTTGGATGTTGCACATTTCTTGGAATCCTTGGAGGATATTCATTATATCTTCAGAAAAACGGAATTGTAGACTTAGTTTCAATTCTTGAAAAGAAGGTAATGAAGGAGTTGTTCTTGCAATAATGCAGACTTTACCTTTTAGCAAAATATTGATAGTACTTCTTGTAATACTTTGTTTTGCATTTCTGGCAACAACAATAGATTCAACAGCAATGGTACTTGGAACGGCAACGTCTAAAACTTAGATTCTGAGGAAGATCCTCATTTGCTTAATCGTTTTAGCTGGGCAATAGCAATATTTGCCATAGCCATCGGATTGTCAACAGTTGGAGGATTAAAACTTATACAAAAGTTTGCCATAGTACTGGGATTTCCACTAATATTTATAGTTTTCTTAATATCATATTCGGCAATAAAAGCCATGAAAAAGGATTTTGGAAAGATGACAAAAGAAGAAATTATAGCTGTATGTCAGGGCACAGGTGAAAGTACAAAAACAAATGAAACAGAAGAAAAGACAGAGATTAAATTAGCAAAAAGTACAGATGGAAACATTAAAAATCAAAAGCAACAAGAGATGAAAAACAGGAACAGAAAACTATTAAAAAGATGAAATGCCAGAAAGCATAAAATCTTTTAATAAATTAGGTACACAATAAAAAAAAGTACGTAGAGTACAAAAAGAAAGGAAGGACTGAAATTATGAACAATAATTTAAAAAGTATTTAACCCTTATAATACTTGGTTTGGCAGGTGGCTCAATTTACATATTCCCCTATTTAAAATATGTATTTTATGACCCACTAATTCAGGTATTGCACATTTCAGATACACAGTCTGGTTTGTTACTTACAATGTATGCAATAGGATGTGTAATTCTTTATATTCCAGGAGGAATTTTAGCAGATAAGATGAATCCTAAAAAAGCACTGATGTTATCGTTGGCAGTGGCAACAATATTAACAGGTGCATTTGCAGTAACAATTTTGTTAGATTTACCTGGAAGCGTTGCTTATGGTATTTCATTAGTAATATGGTTGCTTATAGCTTTTGCGTCAGGATTTGTATTCTGGACAGCAATTCTTAAAAGCTATAAGAATAATAGGAACTGAAGAAGAACAGGGTACAATGTATGGAATTTATTATGCTGCAAATGGTACAACAGCAGCAATTATTGCAGCAGTAAACTTATGGGCTTACAATGCCGGTGGTGGAGATTCAATATGAAGTCAGGCTTCTTCTGGGCAGTAGTTTCAATGGCAGCATTTACATTATTGGCAACAATTTTAATAGCAATATTCTTAGAAGGAAAGTCAGATAAGGATTTATCAACAGCAGAGGAAGATAAGTTCCATTTTGGAGATGTAGTTACAGTACTAAAGAATCCGGCAGTATGGATGATTTCAGTAGTATTCTTCTGTGTATACGGTGTATATAGTTGCTCATCATACTTTACACCATACCTTACAGACATAGTAAAATTATCAACAACAGCAGCAGGTGTTTGTGCAATTCTTCGTCAGTACA
>VOFH01003874.1_pt1 | contig 45830 bp, 77 predicted proteins | sample 5384091 | NCBI WGS metagenome assembly VOFH01 (sample SAMN12384727, study PRJNA508395) | human gut metagenome | isolation source: healthy gut G | host: Homo sapiens
ATTAAGCAGACAAGAAATTAAATAATTCGATATCTGATGCCGATATTTTCCAAAACTCTCTTGACTATATAGTTACTATATACTTTACAAATTTAAAGCGGAGGTAGCTTCTGGCAAAACTTAGCACCTTTTGTGAAGAGCCGCAGGTGATTCGAAGACAAAACGGACGGCAGAGAACGTCAGAGAACGAAACGAACAATTGCAACGAACGCCGGGAGCTTTTCGCCCCTCAGGGTCTTGAGCGAGACTATCACCCGCCGCCTGCTATATCGTAAAGAAAGATTGAAATAAAATGAAGCTCAGCTTTAGACTAAAACTGTCTTACAGCGTGGGGGCAGTATGCGACAACGCCATGTATATGCTGCCGGTACATATCTGCTCCCTATTTTTGACTACCGTTGCGGAGTAAACCCGGCAGTAATTTCATCTCCGCCATAGAATCAATTTGGGGAGGCGATGTGCGCTCTATGTTCAAATCTGATACGGCCCTCACCAGATTCGGAAGGCGAAAGCCTTTTCTGCTGCGGCAGCTTTTCCTGTAGCGATAGTTGCAAAGTCTGCTTTTACAGCCATATCATTGCTTCTGATACTGTTAAAGTCATATATTATGTAGTTATGGTGATAATGTACTGGACTGTTTTTTCCTCGTTTTTTGTGCCATATCTTGCATGGGGATCTGATTTAACGGACGATTACAACGAAAAGAACGGTGCTCAGGTCTTTTGCGTATATCTTCAATCAAGTGGGAATGTGCGTGGGCATGGTGCTTCCGTCTATCGTGTGGTGGATTGCTGCATGAACATGGTAAAGACGGAAGGCATAATGAATAGTAGGATTGATGGTGGGGGTATGCAGCCGCAGCTCTTCTGGCCCTGCTTTGTCCATAAAAGCAGGACGACGATAAAATACATCAAACCACCGCAGAAGAAAAGAAAGAGTCCATAATAAAGACTCTGCCTTCTATCTTAAGAGAATATTGGAATATCCTGAAACTCAAGCCCATAAGGATCATAATCGGCTTGAGCCTTGCATATCTGATCGCCAATATAACATTTTCGTCAGACCGTGTATTCTTCATGAAATTCAATATGGGTTTAGGGAGAGAAGACCGTATCGGCTATGCTCATGATGATAACTGTTGCCGGGGTGGCGACGGTTCCCTTATAACAAAATTAGCGGACGATTTGATAAGAAAGATGTGTTCATGGGTGTGATCGGCCTCTGCGGCCTGGCCATGATGTCCACCAGGATAATAGGAATAGACTCTTTTTTCCATGCTGGTGGTAGTGTGCCTGCTCTATGCGGTGGCCAACGCCTGTTACTGGCAGCTTATGCCGTCCATGATATATGACGTATGTAAGTAGAGGAATTGATATCAGGAGAGAAACACTCGGGAACAGTGATATCTCTTCAGGCCCTGTCAGAATCCATATCTATAGCGGTAGGACTTCAGGTACTGGGTATAATCCTCGCCATGGCAGGATTCGACAGCGAACCGCTGCTGCGCAGTCTCACTGGCCATGACCTGGGTAGAAAAATGCCTTCGTGGTCATTCCGGGAGCAGCAATGGTATGCGTAGCCCTGATCGTAAGGAAGTTCCCGATGACTAAGGAATTATTCAATCGAGTCAAGGAGGCCCTTGAGCGAAGAAGAGCAGGGGAAGAGATAGATATAGATATTTATCGAGATATTCGAGTAGAACTCAAGTATGATAGACAGATGAATAAAAAACGTCGTTCTGCCGGAAGCCTTTGGGCCTCCGGCAGTTTGATATACGGAGAAAACCACAGGCAGTTTATTCTGAGAAGCGGTATGGACAGCCTGACTAAATAATTGAAATACCCTTCCGTAGAGAGATCGTCAATATGACGTCTTCATAAAAAATTCGCCCAGCTTCAAATTATGAGAAGTCCATAGTCTATCATCCTCAGACAGTTTGCTCCTATGTTTTCATAGCCGTGGTCATCATATAAAGTGAGATGAGGACCGCCCTGAGCCGCAGAAGAGCTCGTCTTCATCAGGAAAAACTTTCCACCGCAGTATAGAACTTTGAGTATTTATAACCGTCTTCTGACACGCTCTCTACGGGAATGCTATAGGAGTAGCATTGTGAAGGCCCATCCGGCCGCAATAATCTAAATGATGCCTCGGTTACCGCCGCTGTATCATCCGGCCCGTTATAATCTGAAGTTATCATGTATCGCTGAGGAAGATTCTGTATCTGTATGGTATTTTGATGCCTTCTGCCCTCCTCGGGTGATGAGTATCTTCTTATCTATATACTGCCTGGTCTGCCGCAGAGTCTGTATCTTCTTTTCTATTTCCATTGATTTGACTTCCATCAGCCTTATCAGAGCCTCGGGAGAACGGCAGTCCATGTGAGCTTTTATTTCTTTTTATATGTACTCCCAGGTCTCTGAGCATAGCTATGACTGTAAAAGTCTCTATCTGCGTATAGAGTAATATCTGTAACCGTTACTTCCTGTGATGTCGGGGGCTGAATATGCCCACCCGGTCGTAATAGATAAGTGTCTGTTTGCTTACGCTGCATATTTTGGCGAATTCTGCCTGTAGTAAAATAATCGTTTTTCATAGAACACCTCTTTTTTCATTTTAACATCTGCAGAGGGTGAAGACAATATCTTGCTTTTTTTGCTTTCGTTTTGTTATACTTATTAAAAAGGAGGAAGAACTATGCTTGTTATAGGATACCCAAAATGCAGTACCGTTCAGAAAGCTAAAAATGGCTGATGAAAACGGATATCGATATGAAGAACGAAACATAAAAGAGGAACCGCCGACTTATGAGGAATTGAAAGCATGGCACCAGATGAGCGGGGCTTCCCATTAAGAGGCTGTTCAACACCAGCGGCCTTGTCTATAAGTCCATGGGGCTTAAGGATAAGCTACCGGATATGACCGAGGACCAGCAGCTGAGGCTGCTTTCGACCGACGGAATGTTGGTGAAAACGCCCGGTGATAATAGACGGCGACAGAGTGTGGTTCGGATTTAAAGGAAGCCTTTAGGTGAAGATGATGAAAATCGTAGATCTCACTCATACTATAGCTGAAAATATGCCTGTGTATCCGGGAACGGAGGGACCGAAGCTGACGACTGCCAATACTTATGAGACAGACGGCTTCAAAGAGACGCTTCTGAAAATGTACAGTCATACAGGCACGCATATGGATCCGCCGGCCCACTTGCAGTCATGGAAAGACATTGGATCGCTTTCCTGCGTCTCATTTTGGGGAGAGCTTTTACGGTGGACTGTACAGCGCTTTGCCGGGGGAGACAGGATAACTATGGATATGATAGATATGCAGACAGCCTCCTCTGCCGACTATTTGCTCTTCAATACCGGATGGAGCAAATACTGGGGAAAGAAAGAGTATTTCGGCAAGTACCCGTGCGTAACAGACGAAGTCATAGATTATATAAAAGAAAGCGGAAAAAAAGGGTATAGGCCTTGACACTATAGGGTTAGACCCTATAGAAGATGAAAATCTCACCCTTCACAAGAGGCTCTTTGAAAATGACAATGTGGTCGTCATCGAAAATCTGACTAATCTAAAGAGCATAACAGGAATATCCTGCTGGTTCTGCTGCCTTCCCATCAAGTATGAGAATTTGACGGATCGCCTGTACGCGCCATAGCCGCTGTAGATCGAGGAGTGTAAAAATGAAATATATACAAGTTGAGATTAAGCTTGATCAAGTCCATATAGAGCCGGTGACGGTCTTCTCCTGACTATGGGAATCGATGAAACGGCAGTGGAAGATCCTTCCGATCTTGAGGGATATTGAGCAAAGAACATGGATATGAATGGGACTATATAGATGACGGAGTGATGACTTCATCCGGAGCTGCTCCCAAGATAACTTTCTATCTGGATCAGGGAGAGGACAGAGAGCCGACTCTTTGGCCCGGAAGATAGAGGCTGAATTTCCCGAAACCGAGATCACCATTTCAACTCAGGATGATTCTCAGTGGAAGGATAAGTGGAAAGAAATTTTTAAGCCTGCTCATATAACAGAAGATCTGGTGGTCAAGCCCACATGGGAAGAGTACAGGCCTAAGGGGAGAGAGAAGGTAATAGAGATCGACCCGGAATGGCCTTCGGCACGGGGACTCACGAGACGACATCTCTGTGCCTTAAACTGATGGAGAAATATTTCAGGCCGAAAGACCACGTTCTGGATGTGGGGTGCGGTTCGGGAATACTGTCTGTGGGGGCGGCTCTTTTGGGGCCGAAAAAGTCCTGGCCATAGATATAGATCCCGAGGCCGTTAAGGTGTCAGCCGAAAATGTGAAACTGAATAGATGTACAGATACAGTAGAAGTCAGGCAGGGAAATCTCATAGACGGAGTAGACTTCAAGGCGGATATAACTGTGGCAAACCTCATGGCCGATCTCGTGATGCTTCTCACAGGACATATGCATAAAGCCATGAATCAGGGAGGCATTTACATATCATCCGGTATTCTGACAGAAAAGAAGACGAAGTGACTCAGGTCATAAAGTCCTGCGGTTTCGATATAATAGAGACGAGAAAAGACGGCATGTGGTGCGCGATAGCAGCTTGCGCCCGCTTCTGATGGCTGCCGGCATCTACAGAAAAATAACGAGAAAAAAAAAGCGAAAGGCAATGCCCTGATACCGGCAGACCTTTCGCTTTTGCAGATCTTGATCAATCTTTTGTCCTGAAGAATTTTGCGGCAGGTGCTGCATCCGAATATTATGCCTACCACCAGGACCCTGCAATGCTTACGTTTCTCAATGATTTTGAAACGTCCACGCTGACCGTGATGTCAGCCGTCTTTTCGCCTCTGTCTTGTAAATTCATCTTGTTCACCCCTTGGTTAAGAGTATTTTATCAGATAATCTCGTTCATGTCAAAATCAGGAGTGCGCAGAAAACGCTTTAATCCGTAGAGGCAGTCCGGTTTCCTTTTCGAGCTGGTTCATCTTTTGATAGCTTCGAGAGTGATCTTAAATCCCATATTTTTTAATATTTCATTACGCTGCCGTCCATGGGATATTCTCCGAACGGCCAGGCGAACACTATGGGAGAGGAGCCGGTGGCAGCGAGGACTTTATCTTGCGTCTTGGAAAGGTCTTCTGTCAGCGCCTCGGAATAGGCGTCCTGGCTTTCTCCGCTCTTCTTTGAAGCGCCTTTTTCGCTCTCCTTAGCGGTGTGCATATCATAAGTGTGGTTTCCGATCTCTATAGTATTGGAGGAGGTCATCAGAGCTATTTCTCCCCAGGTTAGGTTGGAGTTGAAGAGACTCCTGTAGACATCTCCTGAAGAAAGATCGCTCTGAGAACCGATGATGGAAATGAGGGCCTTCATGTGATATTTTTGAAGCAGAGGATATGCTATGCTGTAATTGTTGGCGTATCCGTCGTCGAAGGTTATGAGGACAGGTTTTGCGGGAAGAGCTGTGCCTTTTTCCACGTAATCTGTGATTTGCCTGGCAGATACTGTGGTGAAGCCGTTATCTCCCAGCCATTTGAGGTCGGATTCAAAAGTTTCGGCGCTTATGGTGTATTCGCTTACTTCTGAAGGATCCTTCGTGATTCCGTGGTACATGAGAACAGGAGTTGAACGCTTTCGCGAGCGTCGGTGATGACGCTTCGCCCTCCGGCCAGCGCAGAAGACGAACTCAGATATGCCAGCGTGCCGGTAAGCGCCATGATTGTTATAAAAAGAAATAATAAAAAATCTGTTTTTTTCATTTTTTCGGGTTCCTTTCGGGAAGATCTGGAGAGAAAATATGAGAGTTTTATATGCCGGGCCCGCCGGACAGATTCTCTCTCCGCTTAATATTTTATTTATAAAGAGAGCCATATATGATATAATAAACCCATGGATCATGATAGCGGTGTTGCCGAGAGGAAAGGGTTTATTGAACCGTCGTTGCTTGTTGGGTTCGTGGTATAATAAAACCATGGATCATGATAGCGGCGTTGCCGAGAGGAAGGGTTCATTGAACCGTCGTTGCCCGTCCGCTGCGGCTGCGGGGCTTGTTGCGGAGAAAAACAGCGCAGGTTGTATTCTACAGAGAAAACGTAAATTATACAACAGAATTTGTTAAAATGGTTGTAGAATCGCAATAATAAATCGAAATTTACAGCATATACGCTTTTGTACCGTTATTCAGGCTGTTTTTTTCCTAAAATGTTGTAGAATCAGTACAAAGGGGCTAAGAAAATACAGCATGCGGCCGGCCGCTGCGGCGTTTGCTGCGGCAAAAACAGCGCAGGTTGTATTCTACAGAAAAAAGCGCAAATTCTACAACAGAATTTGTTAAAATAGTTGTAGAATCGCAATAATAAGTCAGAATTTACAGCATATACGCTTTTGTACCGTTATTCAGGCTGTTTTTTCCCTAAAATGTTGTAGAATCAGTACAAAGGGCTAAGAAAACACAGCATGCGGCCGGCCGTGTCTGCATTTGTTGCAGCAGCAGAGCCAGCGATTTGCGGCGACCACCGAGGGCTGCCGCCGAGAGGAAGGGTTTATTGAACCACCGCTGCTTGTTGCGGCGAAAAACAGCGCATGCTGTATTCTACAGAGAAAAGCGTAAATTCTACAACAGAATTTGTTAAAATGGTTGTAGAATCGCAATAATAAATTAAAATTTACAGCATATCCGCTTTTTCACTGTCATTTAAGCTGTTTTTCTTCCCAAAATGCTGTAGAATCAGCACGAAGGGCTAAGAAAATACAGCATGCGGCTCTGCTGCGGCATAACTGCCGCAATCATGGTATAATAAACCCATCGATCATGATAGTGGCGTTGCCGAGAGGAAGGGTTTATTGAACCACCGCTACTTGTTGGGTTCGTGGTACAAAAACCCATGGATCATAACCGCGGCATTGCCGCGAAACGCAAGACAGATAAAGGAAGGTTATATGAAATCTGCTTTTCACACATTAGGATGCAAAGTCAATCAGTATGAGACCGAGGCCATGAAGGAACAATTCATAGCCGCAGGCTTTGAAATAGTGGATGAAGATGATTTTGCAGACGTCTATGTAATAAATACCTGTACCGTCACAAATATTGCCGACAGAAAGTCCCGGCAATATATAAGGCGAATGAAAAGAAAACCCGGACTCAGTCATAGTAGTCACGGGATGTTACGCACAGATAAACCGGAAGAACTTTCGTCTCTGCCGGAAGTCGACATAGTGGCGGGGACGGGAGAAAAAACAATATAATAAAATATGTAAAAGACTTCATGGATGAGAGGAGCCCCTCAGATTCATGTCAGAGATTACGACCGGCTGTGTGATTATCAGACTGCGGAATAATAACTCCATGGAATCCAGGACGAGAGCATATATAAAGATTCAGGAAGGCTGCGACAGATTCTGCGCTTATTGTCTCATCCCTTGCCAGAGTGAAAAGTCAGAAGCAGAGACCCGGAAGAGATAGTCAAAGAGGCCCGTGCTCTGATAGATAAAGGTTTTAAGGAACTGATCCTCACAGGCATAAATACTGCGCTGTACGGAAGTGAGGACGGCTTTTGAGAAGTATCCGGAAGCCTCTTTACGGCGGCCTTAGGGGAGTTGAGATCATAATTGCGGCTCTCGACGATCTGCCGGGGAGATTTCCAGAATCAGACTCAGTTCTCTGGAGCCGGCAGTCATAAATTCCGAATATGTAAAGAAACTGATGAAATACAGACGCCTCTGCAATCATCTTCATCTTTCGGCTCAGAGCGGAAGCGACAGAGTGCTAAAGTTTATGAACCGGCCGTACGGCAGAAAGCAGTATCTGGATATCATAAAAGTGCTGAGAGAGGCAGATCCTCTTTACGGAGTAAGTACTGATATAATCGTAGGATTTCCATGTGAGACTGAAGAGGACTTGGGGACAGCATTAAACTCATAGAAGAGGCTGAATTTTGTAAAGTACACCCTTTTCGATATTCCAAAAAGAGAGGGGACTGCCGCTGCCCTTATGGATGGGCAGATAGATCACCGTATCAAGAATCTGAGAATGGAGGCGCTTAACTTCAGCGGCCGAAAGATATGTGTCTGAGTTTCTTGAAAAGTGTATTGGCGATAGAAGAACAGTACTGTTTGAGGAGAGCGACGGCGATTTGGTGACAGGGTATACGGACAATTACATAAAGGTATATGCTGAAGGAAGCGAAATAAATTGTTTCAAAGAGGTCAGACTTCTTGAAAGATATAGAGACGGAATGAAAGGAGAAATATGATGGCAGATTGTATATTTTGCATGATAGGTAAACGCGAAATACCATCCAACGTGGTATATGAGGACGATAAGCTGATCTGTTTTCACGATCTTGAACCTCAGGCGCCGGTACACGTATTAGTGATTCCCAAAAACATATCGAGTCGCTGGACGATGTCAAAGATGAGGACCGGGAATTGATGGGACATATAATGGTAACCATCAAAGAGATAGCGGCTCAGCTGGGTCTGGAAAACGGATACAGAGTGGTCAGCAACAACGGTGAGGACGCCTTCCAGACAGTGAAGCATCTTCATTTTCACATATTGGGAAAGAGAAAGCTGACCTGGCCGCCAGGCTGACAGAAGCGAAGCAGGGCGAGGGCTTTCCTCTCTGCTTGACAATAAAATAGTCAATACGATGCAAAGAGTGGCAGTAGGCTTATGCCTTCTGCCACTCTTTACGACAAGGACAAAAAAGACCGGGCCGGGAGGCTGGTCTTTTGTCTCTTAGGCTGTCGACAGATAACAAGTCCCAGGATTTGGATATTTATGCCAAAGAATAGATACTCATCTATCGTATATATTGAACTTTTTATGTTGTGGATTAACACAAAATTTCTCGGCTGATAGTCGATGATCTTTCGTGATGGCAGCAATTAATTGCATAAAAATGAAAATTTATGAATTTTTATCAAAAATGTATTGAAAATGTGAAGGCACCTTGGTATAATCATGAATATAGATTTTGTGGGCCTATAACAAAAATTATCAGTGATTATTAAGGAGGAACGATAAATGAGTCAGTACAGCAAAAAGTGTTCAGCAAATTGGCTGTAATACTTTTAATAATTTCAATGCTCATTCCGCAGGCTGGCCACGCTTTGGCCGACAAAAGCGGAACGATGATAGAGGACTTGACCTCGGCGTATGAGGTAGATATGCAGATACCTCTGGCAGCCGACAGCCATGACGTTGAAATTTCTATACCTGTAACGGGAAAACCCAAGATGAGCTTGCTCAGCTTATAGATGAGCAGTATTTCTCTATCGCTGACGAGAAATGAACAGCGGCCTTATGTGGATAAGGAACTTTATCCGAATCAGAGTCAGGGAGGGCCTTTAGACCAGTGGCAGACTCAAAATAAGAGCGGCGACAACAGCATGTTCACAGATATCCGATATGAGGCGGGGACTCATGAAGGTCAGGTATGTCTTAACATTACGTTTGATGTAAACTGCTATTTTATGACAGAAAGGGTCAGCCGATTACAGCGCGCCTCATTCAAACGGGGGAACATATCTGGATCTATGCGGATATTTCGATCTCAATGCTGTATCAGGCGATGAGACTTTAGGAAAAGCGGATATAAAAAAGTGGTGCCTTATGAAGGCTTCCACACCATGGATGAGATATATGCCGAAATTAAAGAAATCGTCAGCACAGGGGAAAAGTTAACGGCCTCTATGCTGAAGAATTTTCTATGGGAACATCCAGCGGCGGAAGAAATATGCCGTATATTATAGTAGCCCAGGACAAGAGCGCCGTAACAGACTGGTTGGATTTCACAGAGATGAAACCGATCCGGATAAAGCGCTCAAGATGATAGACAGCAGCCAGGCCGAAGATATAAAAGTACCTGTGATGTACTCAATATACATTCCAACGAAGTCGCAGCCTCCGACGGAATTATGGACTTTGCTAAGAAACTGGTCAAAGAAGAGAATCTCATACGATCTCTTGACAGGATTTACGGCAGGAGGAAGGCGCAGCAAAAAGCAGAGATGGGCCAGGCAGGCCAGGCGGGAAGCGTGGCTGTCCCGGAACTGGTGGAACGATTCTACCTATCTGGGCTATACAGGCAGGAACGGACAGTCGGGCAAAGTAGACTTGGAAAAATACTATACCATAGATACTGAAAGAAGTGGAGATTTCAAACTCTTGGAGGACGTATTTTTCATACTGGTACCTGAAAAGAAAACGTGACGGACGTACATATATTACACGCGCGGCAGATAACGGATATGATCTCAACAGGGATAATTCTTTTCAGACCACTGCCGAAACGGCTAACATGCAGAAGCTGATAGGAACTTTTAACCCCGTGTCTCTGACAGAATTCCACGGCAGAGTAAGAAGATTTCCAGTGTGAACCCTGCAGTCCTCCGCACGAACCTAACTTTGAATATGATCTTCTTTCGCAGCATCTGATGAAAGGAGGAGAAGGGCATCGCCGCAGTGGCTAATAATGACGGATATAACAGCTATGTAATACCGCAGAGAGATTATCTCACTTATACGGGAACTGCTGACGGCGACGGAGGGCTCAGACTAAATGGGAAAGCCCATGGGACGATATGTCTACCAGCTACACTCCTCAATTCGCCATGCTTCACGGCACTGTAGCCTATACGGTGGAACTGCCTGCATACAATACCAGACGTCTTTGGCTGTCAGTTACGGTATATTGGGCCAAGCTGATTATATAGCCGGCGAAAAAAAGAGGGTATCTGGAGTCTCAGGTAAAGATCTTCCAGCGTGGAGTCACAAATTATAACTCAAATAGTTTCGATGAAGTGGGGCAGTGGTTCTGTGACCAGAACGACGTAGAGAGCCGAGGCAGACTTGTTCCGTCCCGAGTATGATGAGGAAGGACAGAACGGAAACTTCTATCCCGAATGTTATGTGATCCCTATGGACGCTGACAATCAGAAGAACGTTGCTGCCGCCGCAGAAATGATACAGATGCTGGCCAGAAACGACGTAAAGATAAACATAACTCAGAAGGAATTTACTTATGACGGAGTCGCCTACCCGGAGGAACGGCCGTAGTTTCCATGTATCAGGCTAAGAGGTCTGTAGCCAACGGACTGCTTTACGACGGAACTCTGATACAGGGGTGGTCAGATCTTTATTCTGAGGGTATAACTTCCTTTAATGAAACACGGGGCTTCGATATGATCACCGTGGCGGGAAACCGCCGCCTATGATGACATTGAGAGAAAGCTGAAGGAAAAGATAAGGATTACGAAGCCGTAACCGAATATGTAAAGAGTCTGGGAACATCATTTACAGGAGTTGAAAATGCGGACGTCATCATTAAAAATGTTTCCGAAGATTCGACTTCGGCGGTAAACGCCCTGCTTAAAAACGGAGCTCAGGTCGCTATGATAACTGAAGGAGACGAGAAAGGTAACTTCATATTGTCTTATCAAGATTATTTGACCGTGAAGGGACAATATCTCCTAAATGCGGAGGGAGTGTACGGAGAACAGTTTAAGGCTGATATAATAACCAAGGCGCCGTCGATATATATAACCGGCGTACCGGGAATCAGCGGATCAGGCTATGTTCAAACGCCCAGGATCACAGCCAGCTCGTATAATTACGACAGGGTGGCCATGGAACTGATGAACTTTGCGACTACTTCTGATATAAGTCAGGCTGACGTGGTGATCGACCCAGCGCCCTCAGCGGCGAGGCCCTTGCCGCCGTTCAGAGCGGTGTTCCATACATAGGTTACGGAAGCGGCACGTCGAAATTGACGTCTCTGTTTGGAGAAAGCTTCGGCCGCGTATCTCTCAAGGGAGCGATGGATTGTCTGGGATATGTGATTTATCCAAATACGACTCTTATCAACGCCAACTATGTAGCCGAAGACGATAATGTGATGTACGGATACGGCGCAGGGTATTTTCAAAATCCCTGGAAGGAGCGACAGTTCTGGTACAGATGGACAAGGAAACTGCTCCTACGGAAGGATTCATTCCTGCTTACAGCGATGAAATGGCACAGGGCTATCAGCAGTTCATAGACGGTTCGATACAGGGCTTTGAATATCAGGGACCGGACGCAGCGGGAAATGATATAGACGTGGCTGTCTTTGCCAACACGCTGACTAATAAAGCTCATCAGAGAGATGAATACAGCTTTATAAGCAATTTTATATTTTCAAAACTTTTGGGAGACGAATATAAGGGTGCAAAGGCTCCTGTCAGGATAAGGAGACGATACTGAGGAGCAGCAGGGAAGCCAGAACACTTCGGGGTCAGAGACATCAGGCGCAGACTCCTAAGACGGGCGACGATAGCTATCTGCTGCCTCTGATAGCTCTTATGCTCGTAAGCGGCGGCCTGCTTGCGGCAATAAAGATCAAAAGGAGAAAGGAAAAGACCAGCTAAATCATAGGTCAGCGGAAATACTGCCGCTGTTATAATGCAGTTCAAATAATGGGACGACCGAAAGGGAAGAGACCGCAGAAATTTTGCGGTCTCATGTCTCTGCTTAGAAAGAGGATATTAAAGGTGTTGACAAATCCCTCGCATAAAATATATAATGAGAAAGTCAGAAGACATTTTGACTTTCAAATCAATAAACGAATCTCAAGTGTTTTACACTTAATAGAGGAAATCGGTCAAAGTCCGATACGGTACCGCCACTGTAGGCGCGGAGCCGACTTCAAAAGAGCCACTGGATAGCTTTCCGGGAAGGCAGGAGAAGGCGATGATGCGCGAGTCAGGAGACTTTGCCGAGGAATTATTCATCAGCGAGCAGTACTCAGGCATGAATGTGAAATGAATGTATTTAAAACGGATCATTTTTAATGGTTCGTTTTTGTTTGTCAATTAAGAGTGCCTCTCCCGGTCATAAAAACTATCGGGGGGGGGTACTTTTCTATATGTATATCAAAACGGAGGAACGCGTCCAATGAATGAAAAGAATTGAAGCCATTAAAAGAAATATGCAAAGTCGTCGTGGGCAAAGACCAGATAGTAGAAAAAGTTATGACGGCTATGATCGCAGGAGGACATATATTGCTGGAGGATATACCGGGCGTGGGAAAGACGACGCTGGCGCTGGCTTTCAGCAGGACTATGGGTCTTGACTTTGGTCGTATCCAGTTTACTCCGACGTAGTTCCTTCTGATATAACAGGGTTCACCATGTATGACAAGAACACCGGAAAATTCGAATATAAAGACAGACCGTGATGTACAATTTTTTTCCTGGCCGACGAAATAAACAGGACTTCCAGCAAGACTCAGTCTGCGCTGCTGGAGGTGATGCAGGAGGAAAACTTACGGTGGACGGAGAAATCCACATGATACCTAAGCCGTTTGTCGTGATGGCTACTCAAAACCCCGTCGGAACAGCCGGCACACAGATGCTGCCCGAGGCTCAGCTGGACAGATTCATGGTAAAAAGATGTCCATGGGTTATCCCGATATACGGGCTCAGATAGACATAATGAAGGACAGGGCCGAGACAGACCCGCTGGAAAACGCCGTGAAGCAGGTAGCTTCAAAAGAAGATCTCATGGAGATGCAGAGCCAGGCCAGAAAGAGTGTTCGTAGACGATAAGATATACGAATTTGTGGCTTCGCTGGCAGAGGCCACCAGGCATCATCAATATATAAAACTGGGCGTGAGTCCGCGCAGGATCCAGCCATGTGTTCCATGGCAAAGGCAGGCTTTCGTCAGAGGAAGAGATTACATGCAGTGCCGGAGGATATCACGGATAACTTCATATATACCTGCAAGCATCATCATACTTCATCAAAAGCGCAGATAGCAGGCATCGACGAGGATATATGGTATTGGCTGGTGCGGATCAAAATAAAGCGCCTAAGATCTGACTGAAAGAGAACGAACTTGAGAAAAGAAAAAGTGGTTTTTCTGATAACTATAGCGACAGGCATCGCATTATACCTGTTTACGGAATCGGACTATACAGTATTCATCATATTTTTCTGTCTGATATATGGCATATTTGCTTTTATCTGTTCAAAGGGTGACAGGAGAAAACTTGATATTTCTTTAGATATTTCTCACTGCGGGCGAATCCCGTCATATCTGTGAAGATAAAAAGCCGTTCTCTTCTGCCGGTGGTGGCTGGGAAGGGCGGCGCTATCTGCGTAAACCCTGATGACAGAAGAGGCGGAGGATACCGCAGTCAGCTTTTCGACAGGTCCTCATAAGACGAAAGATTCAAATTCAGCTTACCGAGTTCAGTGCCAGTTGCATCAAGATCAAGCGCCGAATTGCTGCCACTATATCAGACCCCTTGGAAATCTTTGAAAGAACAGAACTTACCGGGCTCAGGCCGAATATTATACGCTTCCGGCAGTGAACGATCTTGAGATCTCAAAGAAGAATTGAGCAAATATGATGGAAGTTATAGTATTCTTCGGTGAAAAGGGAGAGGATCTCAGCGAGACTTTCAGCATAAGAGAGAGTATGCAGAAGGCGACGGTATACAAAAGGATCCACTGGGAAGCTGTCGGGCAAGATGGACAAATCTGATGATAAAATTACCGAGTCTTCCTGTAGAACAGCCTGATAGTGATATTGGACAAAGATATGCTTCAAGAAGAAGACCGGGCAGAAAAAGCGGAAGAAGCGGCGAAGTTGTTCCTGTCCATATCTGATACGCTGAAAAATCAGGGGACTGCGCCACTGTGTAGAGTTGGTACGACTACATATCATGTGATTTTTATCCAGAGATAGATAATCAGGACAGACTCAGGAAGCTTCGCTGGAGTTGATTTTCCACACCTTTTAGAGAGGATGAAGTATCGGGGGGCAGACAGGTTTTTAGAGCTGACGTTGAAAAACAGTACGCCTCTTATATATATGTAACTGACAGTGAGAAGGCGGAGAGAGATATCGAAGGCTCAGAGAATATGGGAGTTAAGATCTATAGACCGAAAAACTTCATATAGAAATACTGTCTGGGCAGAACTGGTATCTGCATCTGTCGCAACCATCAGTTCATGATGTGCGCCCTGCAGATGTTCGGATTCAGCTACGGGCTTGATAACGCTTTTTCCGGCGGAATAGGCGGAGGAATGATAAACGCCTGGAATACTGCGGCGGATGCTCTTGAAATCGAGATTACGTCATACTGCCCCAATTTGAGGGCGCCTCGGACAGCTGCGGATTATTCATAACGCTGTGTCTGATGGCGGCGGCAGTTATAACCTTTTATAGTACGAAGCGGCAGAACCTGGCTTCTTTTGCTCTTCATAATTCCGCCTTCAATCATGAACACCGTATTTGGACTGCCTCTTGGGATATCCTCTATGCAGTGCTCTGCATCGGAATCATCTCAGGCGTATTGATTGTCAGAAGGGGCGCCGAAGGGTTTTTAAAAACATCTTTTTCATTGCGGCGGTGATAATCGTTTCCGCAGGAATAATCAGTATTCCGGCCGTATCTAAGAGCGCGGCCGGCCCACTGCCTGTAGCCTCGCTGAGGAGGAAGCCTCGAGTCTTGCAGAGAATATATATTATGGCCAAGAACCCTTTAAAATCCGGAGACCTGACTCAGGAGCGGCGAGGAGAATCAAAGATGAAACGGCCTTGGAGATAACTATGTCGAATCCTCATTCTACTTATCTGGGGATTCATCGGAGATACGTACAGAGGAGACAGGTGGGACACTCTGAGCGACAGCGTCTACTATAATCAGAGAAATCTGATGTACTGGCTCGAACAATCAGGATTCAACACCTTTGGACAGACCGGACAGGCAAAAGGTCTCACAGATCCAGAGGAAAAAAGAACGCAGGCAGGAACGGTGAGTATCAGAACCGTCTCAGCAGATTCCCGGTACGCATATATACCGTATGAGATAGAAGGCGAAGTCGAGGGAACGGAACGTGGGGCGGCAGCTTCATGACATCAGGAAAATTCGGAAGACTTATAGAGTATTCGTATGAAGCCAGGGGAGAATTCCGTGAAAGACTGGACCGAGACGGCGGCGGAGATTTTCACACCAGGAAGTTCTGAAGATGAAGAGGACATACAAACTTATCTGCTCTCTGAAGCTATTACAATCCAGTACGTATATCAGAATTACAGATATATTTCTGCCGCCGACAAGAAGCTGATAAGCGATGCTTTCGGAGGATCCGGAACCAGAGCAAAAGGGCATGTGGATTACAAGACTGCCATAGAAAATGTAAAGGCCTATCTTAAAAGATAATTACATATATACCGAAGACCTAAAGGAAGACGGCGATGAAGCCGGATCTATGCTGAGACCTTTTCAGCTCGAAGAAGGGATATGACCGTACACTTTTGCGACTGCGGCGGTACTGATGTTCAGATACTATGGTATTCCGGCCAGATATGCAGAAGGGTATCTGGTGACTCGAAAGATGCCAAAGACATGGAAGAGGACAGCCTTATGAACTGTCTATGGAAGGGCACATGCGTGGCCCTGAAATATACGTTGACAGGTGGGATTTGTGCCTGTAAGTCTCTCCGGCTTATGAGGGGATCATGGAAGAGGCAGATATGAGCATAGGCATTTCAAACAGCAGCCTTGTGAGAAATTCGATGAAGAGATAAATGACGATACGCAAGGCAGTTATGAGACAGGAGGCGATGACGATCTGACTCCGGATACGAATATAGCTTTCATCGTTTATGCATATTTGCCCGTCGTGATTTTAGGAGGGCTGTTGACGGTTATATCAAAAAAACCTGCCGAGAGATAAAGACATATTTCAGGAGGCGAAAAGGACTTTTCTCAAAGGCGCCTCCCAAGGCGGCAGTCAGCGCGATATACGGTTTATGGAAAGCAGAGATTACCCGCTTAAAGGATGAGACAGTACGGCTTGGAAACAAGGCGGCATACAGCAGATATCCGATGGGGAAGAGGACAGAAAAAGTCATGCTGACATACCTGAAAGACGCCGAAAAAGAAAAAAGAAGAATAAAAGGAAGATCATATTGACTATGAGAATAAAAGCGTTAAACCAACATAAAATATTGATTGCAGTCTTCATCGCCCGCAGTGGCGGTGACAGCGCTATCGGCCTTATATGTGACGTCTCATGGATATGCGCAGAGAACCCCATATCCGGAATAAATGAGAGCCGTTCTCAGATATTGGTGACAGGCCAGAACTATTCTCTCAATCATGAACAAGAACAGCAGTATCTTGAAGAAGAACAAAACGTGAAGAACTGAGAAAACCAGGAACAGGCCGGTCAGCAGACAGGAGATCTGGGACAGGACTCTTCTCAGTGGGGAATAGATGATACAGGCGAGGCAGCGGCAGTCGGGAAGCTCTGGCGGCGACAGCCCTTCTCCGGGCAAAGGCGACGGTGATAAAGGAGATGAAGGCAGCGGCGAAAATACAGGAGGAGACGAAGAGGAATCTAAACTTCCGTGATAAAGTCGAGTCTTTCGGAAGTCAGCAGAGTAGACGGCAATTATCTTACATTTTACTGTAGAGGCCACCAGTTACAAAAAAGGTCAAGCTCAGTTCTTTCAACATAAATGTGCTTGTGAACGGCAGCAGAATAAGCAGCTCGGGAACCAGCAACAAAGGGGTAGTAACATACAGGGCTGACGGGCTTTGAGAGACAGCGCCAATGAGATATCGGTAACCGCCACAGATGAGGAGGGCTATACGGCCACAAAGATATATAACTTCGATGTGGATATAAACGGAGAACGACCTGCGGGGGCAAAAGTAAGCTTTGTGGTGGATGCTCCGTCTATAGGGCTTGGAACGATATATAGAACTACGGCCACGTTTTTATGAAGGAGAAAATGCGGCGGGGTTCATAGACAGAACTTTGAAATCCGCAGGGTTTTCTTTGAAGACGACCGGTTCGGTGGCCATGGGGTATTATGTGGCCAGACTCAATAAACCGGGAATATCAGGAGGCTGGCAGATAAATGAAGCAGTCAAGAAGAGACTGGACGATATGAATGCAGATGAAACGGCCCTCCGGAAAGCGAGGACACTCTGGGAGAACAGGATTTCTATAAATATTCCGGCTGGGTATATGCTGTCAACGGCGAATATCCGGACGGAATGGCGACCTTCAATCTGCAGGACGGCGATGAGATAAGGCTATCCTTCACTTTGTGGATGGGATATGAATATGACGGGACATGGCCCGAGTGCCGTTTATAGGCGCAAGGGATGTTCATAGATAAAGTATTATCAGTAAAAAGGAGGACAAAATGCAAAAATTTAAAAATGCTAAGAAGAGATCACTATCTCTGATGATCATTCTTGCTATGTTGCTGACGATGATACCGGCGCAGGCCTTTGCCTGGGGAACACAGCCGGATGATTCTCACGGCGTAGATATGGAATGGTATAATCTGAGAAACAATCAGGAGAATAACGGGGTGACGGAAAGTCCGACTCTACCGACGATCAGACGGCTTCGCTGAAATGGGGCGTAAAGTATGGTACAGGATGGGGAGCTGCGCCTACGCCGCCGCTGATCTTAGACAGCAAGATATACATCGCTCAGGAAATAAAATCCACGAGTTAAATAAAGAAACCGGCGAATGGATACGTTCCAGCGACGAGATGATAGGGAATGGGATATGCGATGAACCCTATAATATATGCGGACAGGGATGTTATACGTACAGATGTCCAACGGCATTATACAGGCGGTGGACTTCGAGACTCTTAAATGCGCCTGGCATTCCGAAAAATTGGGAGGTCAGACAGTATCGCCTATAAGCTATACGACCGTCAACGGCAAAGGGATATGTATATACAGGCACTTGGTCAGGCGAGCAAAGACGGAGGTGTTCTTCGCCGTGTCTACTGATATAGACGAGGGTAAAATATCGGACGGAGACGGTAAAGGCGGTTTTGAAAAAGCCGTCACATGGCAGTTCCAGCCTTCAGGATCTTCGGCAGAAGAAAACCCGGAAATAAAATATGACCCGGATCTCAACGCAACTTTGGATCAGGATGGAAATGTCGCTAAAAGAGGTTTCTACTGGGCAGGAGCCTATGCCTGCGAGAACTATATAGCAGTAGGCAGCGACGACGGCACCAGCGAAGGAGACTATACTGCCAACGGCGTGTTCTATACGCTGGATCCTGAGACAGGAGATATAATAGATAAGTATTCAGGCATAAAGGCGATATAAGAACTTCAGTTACATACGATAACGGCCGTCTGTACTTCTGTACTAAGGGCGGAAAAGTATGCAGGATAGACGTAGACGAAGATGGATATCTGTCTAACTATACTGAACTGCAGCTTGTGGACGACAAGAACGGCGGCAAAAAAATAGAATGATAACCTCTACGCCGCTGGTATATGGAGGAAAGATATATATCGGAGCCAGCGGAGCCGGCGGACAGTTTGATCCGGATGGCGGCCATGTATTCGCAGTCATAGACGATACCAGCGAAGAATTGGAATTGATGTACGATATACCGATCGCAGGATATCCTCAGGCTGCCGCGCTTTTTATCCACGGCTTACGAGGAGTGGACTATGACGGCAAAGACGGAGCAGACGGAAGAGTGTACATATATTTCACTTACAACTCTAACCCGGGCGGCATATATTATATCTATGATACACCAGACGCAACATCTCCTCTCACGAGCGGAAAAGAACTGTTTGTACCTGAAAGTAGCATGAGACAATACTGTATCAGTACCATATGCGCCGACAGAGACGGAACTCTGTATTATAAGAACGACAGCTGTTACGTTATGGCAGTGGAGACAAACAACGCATATGCAGAGGATATAAAGATAACGGCCGACGATGGAACCGAGGCGACCTGGAACACCGCCTTCGATCAGAAGAATACGGAGTACGAAGTGAAGGTGCCGGCTGCGGCTTCATCTATAACGTTAAATCTCACTCTTCCTGACGATGCTACTGCGGAAGTTAACGGAACAGCTTATACCGACGGTATGAGAGTAGAACTGACGGGGAGAAAGCACATCGCTGGAAGTAGCCGTCAAAGTTGGAGAACAGACTAAGACGTATACCATAGATGTTAAGAAGATAAGCACTGATTCAACACTTAATTCTCTTAAAGTCAGCACGAGCAATACTCCGGGAAGCAACAAATTAGAAATATCACCGGAATTTAATTCTGATGTTACGAATTATACGGCAGAAGCTACGGATGTCGCCTATAGCTCGTTCTGGCGAGTATGGGTAGATGCTACAGTGGAAGATTCGACCATAGAGGTTATTCCTGTAGAAAATGTAGAAAAAGTGAACGACAGCACTATTTCTTCGAGAGGGTACGTGGGGAGTATATGCTGAAGACGGCAATAAAACATGCAAAGTACAGATAAAGGTTACTTCAGAGGACGGATCTTCCAGTACCACATATGATCTTACAATCCTCAAGAAAGTTAAGGCCACCGGAATAACCATAGACCAGAAGGATTTCACCATGGACATCACAGATGATCCGGTGGTTCTGAGCGCCTACGGTGACTCCTGAAGACGCTACAGATAAGACTGTTAAATGGTACTCTCTCCAACGCTGAGGACTCTCAGAAAGAATCTCCTGTAACTATCGAGGAAGACGGCGACGGCATGTTGACTCCCGTAAAGTTCAGGAAGGCGACTATTACCGCCATATCTAACAGCGCGACATCGCTGAGCGCCAAGATAACCGTGACTGTGACCGATAAGGCTAAAGACGTCAAGGATAAAGTAGATGCTCTCGGAGAGATCACTCTCGACAGCAAAGCAGATATAGACGCAGCAAAGCTGCTTATGACGCTCTCAGCGATAAGCAGAAGGTGAGAGCTGATAATATGGGCGTGAAGACGTCTCTGGATGCAGCTCAGGATAAGTACGACGAACTTAAAGAGCAGGCTGACAAGGATGCTGCAGACTTGGCCGCCGCAGACGCTGTATCAGCAAAGATAGACGCTATCGGAGCTATTGAGGACATAACTCTCGACAGTAAAACTGCCATAGATGACGCCAGAGCAGCTTACGAAGGGCTCACCGAAAATCAGAAGACTCTGGTAGACAAAGATAAGTTAAAAGCGCTGGAAAATGCTGAAAGAAGCTGGCTGAATTAGAGCTGACGAAAGCAAAAGAGGACGCTAAGGCAGACATATCATCGTACAAGAATATGGATGATTACAGAGATCAGCAGAAACAGGAACTGGCCGATATCATAGCAGACGCCGGTGAGGCTATAGATAAGGCAGACGACAAAGAAGCTATAGAAGAGATTATAACTTCGGCCAAAGACGAGATGGATAAAGTAAAGACAGATGCTCAGCTGACTGAAGAAGAGGAACAGGCGGCTAAGGCTGAAGCAGATAAGAAAGCAGCTGAAGAAGTGGACGCACTGATCGACGCTGTCGGATCTTTAGACGACATCACTCTCGACAGCATAGAGGCTATAAACAAGGCGACAGAGGCGTACAATAAGCTGACTGACGATCAGAAGAGGCTGGTACAAGGTCTGGACAAACTGAACGCCGCCGTGGATAAATATGAGAGTCTCAAGGCAGATTCCGACAAGAACGGCGATAACACTGACAATACAGCTAAGGGAGAAGACGCTTCCCAAGGCGCAGTTAAGACGGCAGACGAAAGCGGTATATTATCATGGGTGATCCTTTTGGGAGCAGCAGTATTTGGCTTCTTTGGATTCCGGAGAAAATATAACGCCGGTAAATAATGATATTTGTTGCGGGGCTTTATAATCAAGCCCCGCAGCATCTTGCATTACAAGAACGGTACGTCAAAGCAAAACTGGGGTGAGATTTATGACCATGAAGGCAAACGTAGGCTTTTCAGATAAAGAAATAATGAAAGCTCAGAAAAATACGCAAAAGATGAGCGACGAAGAACTGTGTGAAATGATCAGAAAGAAGACGCAGGAACTGGGAAGAACGCCGAGGGTAGGCGAGATACCAGCCGCAAGAGACATAAAGAGACGCTTGGGCGCATGGCCCAGAGTACTGGAAAAGGCAGGGGTAAAGAACCGTCAGAAATATATCTGAGAAGGGTAGAAGCCCGCAAAGTAAAAAAAATTGAAGAGGAAAGAAGCCTATCAAAAAGAGTAAAAATTGCGACAGAATAATAGGGAATATATAATCAGGTTGGCGAGAGAGTGCTAATCTGATTTTTTTATTTTGTCAACAGAACAGGCCCGTTATCTAAATTGCAGAAATGGTTATCTATTATGAAACAAAATTGAGGATCCCGTGAGAGCCTCACTCCGGACAGGTTGTGAGTGTGAAAATTTACACATGCTGTATTTTACCAAAAAATGAAATTTCTACAAACCTGTTTTGCAAAAGTGGTTGTAGAATCTGCAAAATAAAGCAAATTTTACAGCATGAGAAGATTATGAGCCTTACTTTTTAGTTGTTTTACAACATGATGTTGTAGAATCAACAAGAACGGCGAAAAAACACAACATGCCGCTTAGGTCTGCCACCGCCGCCACCTCTCCTCCCCCCGAGTTTTAACAAAACCGCTTGCACCAAGCACTTAAAAATAGTATAATATATCCGTTATCGGCTTGATAACTGTTCACAAGGCTCATAGATTTCATGTTAGTCAGGAGGTGAATCAGGATATGGCACAAGTAATCGTAAGAGAAAACGAAAGTTTAGAGAGCGCTCTTAAGAGATTTAAGAGATCGTGCGCAAGGACGGCGTTATGTCAGAGCTCAGAAAAAAAGAGAGCATTACGAAAAACCAAGCGTAAAGAAAAAGAAAAATCTGAAGCTGCAAGAAAAAAGGCTAAGAAATACTAAACATATAGAGTCATTCTTAACCGGCAGATGTGGAGAAAGTCCGCAGCTTTCTAAAAAATTCGAAAAGAGACTTTCCGAAAAGAGGTGAGAGAAATGACGATCAAAAGACAGGCTGATGGCTGATTTTAAAGAGGCCATGAAGACAAAAGACGAAATAGCTAAGAACACTATCAGTTTTGCCAGGGCTGCCATCAAGCAGTATGAGGTGGACAACAGAGAGTGAACTTAGCGACGAGGGCATCATGGCCGTTTTATCTAAACAGGTTAAAATGAGAAAAGATGCACTTGCTGATTTTGAAAAGCCGGAAGAACAGATTTAGCAGATTCGTATAAAGCCGAAATAGAAATCTTGAACAGATATTTGCCTGAGCAGCTTTCGGAGGAAGAGATTCTAAAGACGGTCAAAAGAGACTGCGGCGGAACTCGGGATAGAAGGCGGCAAACAGAATATGGGCAAGCTTATGGGTCCTGTCATGGCTAAACTTAAAGGCCGTGCGGACGGCAACTCGGTTAAAAAGGTTGTCACGGACTTTGGGATGGGATAGATGATCAAGAGGCTCTTCGCTTATGGCGGAGAGCCTTATTTAAATCGGAGAGATTTCCCGGCAGTCGTCTGCCGTAAAACGGACGACTGCGCTCTCCGCCCCTACAGAGGCGGAGGGAGGCGGGACACTATATTATTAGATGATTGGAGAAAACCGGATGGGACTGAATCATTTTGATGAAGATGGAAAAGCCGTCATGGTAGATGTGACGGAAAATCGGACACTCTTCGCATAGCTCAGGCAAAAGGCATTATCAGAGTGAATTGTGACGTATATGAGGCTATAAAGAGGGGACATCGGATAAAGGCGATGTTTTAGCCGTTGCGGCTACGGCAGGCATAATGGCGGCTAAGAAGACCTGGGAGCTGATACCCATGTGCCACCAGATACCTATAGGCAGCTGCAAAGTGGATTTTGGAAAAAAATGATGAAAGAAGAGAAGTGACCTGCACATGTATCGTCAGAACCGCAGGGAAGACGGGTGCGGAGATGGAGGCGCTGACAGGAGTTACAGTTGCGCTTCTTAATATATATGATATGTGCAAGTCCATGGACAAGTTCATGGAAATAACAGGCGTTGAGCTGATTAAAAGACAGGCGGTAAAAAGCGGCGACGTTATAAATGAGAGGTATCGAGATGTATAAGATTTGCTATTATAACCATGAGCGACAAAGGAGCGGCAGGACAGAGAAAAGATGAGAGCGGACCGCTTACCCGGCTTATAATCGAAGAGAAGGAGAGTTTGAAGTGACCGAAATGATGATTCTTCCCGACGAGCCGGAAATTCTCAAAAGAGAGCTTATCAGACTGAGCGACCGGGAGAGGCATGATCTGATACTGACCACAGGCGGAACGGGACTCTCATCGAGAGATTTTACGCCTGAGGCAACCATTGCCGTAGCAGACCGCCGCGTTCCCGGCATAGCCGAATACATGCGAGCCAAGTCCATGGAAATCACGCCTAAGGCTATGCTTTCCAGGGAGAGGCCGTAATAAGAAAAGCGCACCCTTATAATAAACCTTCCCGGCAGTCCGAAGGCGGTGCGAGAGAACCTCGAAGCCATATTGCCGGCGGCTTCCTCATGCAATGGGAATATTGACAGGGGAAGAGGGAGAGTGCGGCAGATAATATTCTTGAATAAAAAGGTCGTTTTCAACATTGATATTGCGAAACGACCTGTTTTTTATGTATAATTGACTTATCAGAACACGAGAGGATGCGGCTATGAGATTATTGATTTGTGACGATGAGAAATTTATTACAGAGCAGATGGTGGAAATGTGCGAAAGGTACTACGACGAGGAGCTACCGGGACTGGAGTTTCTGGCCGTAAATGATTTTGCGGATAAGGAGGACTTTGAGGCGGATGTGATTTTTCTCGACGTTGAAATGCCGGGGAAAAACGGAATACTTATCAAGGATGAGCTTGAGGCGACAGAAAACGAGGCCCTAATAATTTTTGTCACAAATTACGTGGAAAATGTTTTCCGCATTCGGAAAAAAACGTCATCGGATTCTTCAAGAAACCACTCAAATATCAACAGTTCTGTGAACTGATGGAAAAAGGCCCGCAATCTCCGAAGAGGCCATCAGATTATCAATATACAACCCAACATGGCTGTAAAGCGGCGGACATAGAGCTCATATCCATGGACGGAGTATATTCTGAAATATATATGGCGGGAGAAAACCCGACAAATCCAAAGCTCATGCGCAAGAGTCTGGGAGAGTGGGAGAAGCTTTTGCCGAGGATATGTTCATGACTATAAGCAAAAGCTATTTAATCAATGCAGCTACATCAAAAGCTTTGACGGAGACGTCATAATAATGGAAGAAAAGCGGAAAAAAGCTGACCGTAAAGCCGCCGCCGCAGAAAGAGTGCAGCGACAGGTACGGTGAATATTGCAGAAAGATGGCGAGGTATGGAAAGAGATGAATATATTTGAAGCCTCAGTGATGCTCTTAGCGGGAAGTGGCCGCCACAGTCCTCATCGTTTGGGGGAGTGTTTTGGCTATGATATAAAATGGGGAAAAAAGAAAAAAAAGCCCTGCCATTGGCTCTTGCGGTTGCAGCGACCCCAGGAATGCAGCAGTGATGGATTAAAACTCTTCTGGGATTAAAGCTCTCTCGTATGCTGGGGAGCCATGACCATCGTTCAGTAGCCCCTTCTCGGAATAAGGCCCATAGAATAATACTGGCGACGGTAGTAGTGATTAGCAGAGATATTTATTTAGGAATCGGAATCCTGATGATACTCATACGAGGAAAAGGCAGATATAGCGGATGTGTTCTTGTGGGGGCAATGTGCTGGGTTATGTGATAAGCTATTCGTTGCATTCGTGCTATACCGCAGATTTAATTCCCGCAGAAAAAAAATACACAGGGCTATTGAGACCAGAAGCCAGCTGTTTTACTTTCTGGTAGCCTTTTTCCTCTTCTGGGTTATTCGAGGCTTCGAGTCAGAGACAAAAAGACTCGTTATATTACATATTGGAAGGTGTAAAAAGAGCTGTTCAATGCCGGACTGTGCGTGTTGATATTCGCAGTCGCCATACTGTACATAGTACTTAAATATCAGCAGAAGGAACTGCACAAGATAAATATGCTGAACAAAGAGGTGTATAAGCGAGCAAACCAGACAGTATGTAGAGCTGAGCGACATTCAGATGGAGCTGAGAAAGTTCAGGCACGATTATGGGGCTCATCTGACGGCGATATATAATATATCAAGGGATGAGAACGCAGCAAAGACGGAGCAATATGTTCATGGACTCCTCGATAAGCAGGAGACGGTCGAATACGTCGACACGGGAAACATAATAGGCGACGCTGTAATAAATAAATATTACAGGCTGTGTCATCTCGGAGGCTTCGAAGATGGAGGTCATGGGGAGCCTTTAATCAAGATATGCAGACAGATGAGACGGACCTTTGCGTGATTCTTACCAATGCGGTAGCAAACGCCTGAGGCGGCAATTAAGTGCGAGGAGAAAAATCCTCGACATCAGAATAACGAACTACAAGGACAGACAGTTTATAAAGATAATAAATTCGGTGGCAGAAGATGTTGTGATAAAAGGCAGCAGATTGCAGAGAGAGAGTAGCAAAAGACGACAAGGAGAACCATGGTTTCGGTATAATGAACCTCACGGAGGCAGTCGAAAGGAACGGAGGAGCTGTAGTCTGGGAAAAAGTTAAGCATAGAGATGTCGACTGCATACTTACAGATATAACCCTCAGATAAAATTAAAGGCACAGGCCATAACAAAACCGGCAGATTTTTGTCTGCCGGTTTTTTGATGGGCACTAATAAGGGAAAAACGACCGTTCAGAACAAAACGACCGTTCACAACATTGCTGTTGAAATGGACTCTGGGGAGATGGTATCTTTTAGGAAAGAAAGGGGTTAGAACGGAGGACATATGAAAAGCATGAGAAGAAAGATAATATTGCTGTCACTGATGATGACTATTGCTTCTTTAAACACAGTTGCGTTTGCCGGTACAGCGAATAGAAATGATAATGAATTTCTGGCTGAAAAGATAAAACTGGCGGAACAAAAGCTTTCTAAGATGGAAATAAGGGCTGACAATCTTGCAGATGGCAAATATGAGAAAACCATTGAATTGGGAGACGATTGCTATGTAAAGATAGCTCTTGAAGATGTGGCGGAGGAGCCTTATGAGGCTAAACCAACTGCTAACGCTCCTGCTATATCAACTCTTTGGAAAGACTATGGAAACAGGAAATTTACGGCCACATATGAAGTAACAATGGCAGAGCATGTGTACAAGATGAGCTTATGCAACCATTATACCTTAAAGCGCTAAAGGTGTAAGTGTCAGATACAGCGAGAGATGGCTGTATGAAAACGGGTGCGAAGTGTCCGGCGGCGGGCGGTGTATACCACCAATACAAGCGCAACGATAGGGGAGACAGCCTCTATGAATTGCCCGTTTACTTTGAAAAGATTGGGAAGAACTTGCAGACTCTATAATAATGTTAGATGCGTTCAGATAGACAACAGCAATCAGCGAGTTAAGGTGACTCAGTCATGGAAGTGTGTGTGGGAATAGAATTTGTAAGACGTACCCGTTGTCTTAATTAAGGCATTGCTATATACAGGATTCAGGGAAGGAGGTTTAAGGAATTCTAAAATAAGTTATAGCTTGTCAAAGAAGTTGTTTAAAAAATTAACAAAAAGGAGGGCAAAATGAAAAGGATATTAAAAAAGGGTCTCGTGTTGACAATAATTATGTGTATCTTTGTAGGAATGCAAAAGCAGTGCAATTTATGCGGCAACCATTCAGGAAAAGACAATGACAAGGCAGGCGAGTGGTATACGGATGAAGAATTATTGGAACGCTTGGGCCTTATAGGCGCAGAGCCTAACACTCCGCAAGCTAAAATCACTCGTTGCTGACAATAAACTGTGTAGTTATCAATGAAAAGAGGAACGAAGATAACTATAATTGAAAATACTTCGGAACGCGTAGAACTGAAATTTCAGAACGGTGATAAGGTCAACAGTATAGCTTTCACTGATGACGGAAGAACTTATATGTGTGTGGAAAGGATGTCACTACATTCGATGAAAACGGAAAGCCTGAAAAGGCGAAGCTGTTTGATATGCAGCCGCCGGGTTTAGCACATATTATTCCAACAAATGTCCATATGGCAGTGCAAGCGATTATACACATAAATACGGGCACTGAACAGAACGCAAATATGGCTCTGTCAGATCGGCTTGGAGATTTAATTGTTGAAACCTTCATTAGCTTTCTGTGTGGCAAATTTGTTGTTGGAGGGCCTGTGGCTGAAGAATTATTCAAGGCAGTATATTATGAATTAAAGAAAACCAATCCTCAGACGACAGCCCCTTTCCTATAAGGCTACCTTGTGGTCTCATAAAAATTATTCAAGCGGATATGTTCCATCGCTGTTTACATTTGTGTGGAAATACAAAGGTGACATTGTATCCTAAAGCTAACTTTGGAGATGCAGCCAATGCGGAGGTGCGCAATACTTATAAATGTAAAATGACGGTATAATTAAAAAATCAAAAATATGCTAATGTAAAAGACTATACTGAGCAAGAACTAATTATTAGTTCCTGCTCAGTATCCAATTATTCAGCAGTAGTAATTATGAAATAATTATACAAAATTTGTTGAAAATCAATTATAATTTTAAAATAAGGTGGCACATTAAGAGTATAAATAGCATATAAAATAAAAAATTTAAAAATCGTAAGTTGGTTGCTTAAATATTAGATAGGGCGGTTTGATGGTTTTATAAAAGGAGGATAGCATCATGACTAAGGAAAAAAAGAAAAAGCTGATAGTAGTTGCTGCGGCAATAGTGGTTGCGGTCGCAATCCTCAATATTCCTGCGGTATCGGACGTGATAGCCATGACCAGAATGGGAATGATAGGCTGGGTTGTAGACATGGAAAAGATAGAATACGAGGGCGAAAAAAATATTGGGAGTTCACATTCAACACTGAAGATGAGGGCGAGAAGCCAAGCAGAGCCATCGTAGTAAAATAATTCTCCGGCTAAGGCTACAATAAAGATATGGTCATTTAGTCAGGAAGAACCAGTATATGTCACCAAGCCGCTTTTTGGGGACATATATCAGGAGTCTGAAGAAGAGTACACTGCAAAAAATTAAAATAAAATTTTCAAAACCCTGTAACGAAATGCCAAAAGGTCAGTATAAGTATGTGAAAGCAATAAGGCCGAAGAACATCGGCAGGTTTATGAGAGAACCGCAAGACAGGGATATATATGTCCTTTGCGGTCCGCAGCAAGGGGAGAAAAATGGATAAGAACAGGATCAAAGGTCTAAAGAGAAGCTTAAGTGTTCTGGCACTGTGCCTGCTGGCGCTGACCGTCTTTTCGGCAGGAAGTTATATCTTCTGAGCAGTATAAAACTTGAAAAATAAACATGGTAAGCTGTAAAAACGCACTCTGCAGTGGGCAAATGGTAAAGGCTCAGGAGCAGGTGCGTTTTTACTTTAATAGGTAGATTAAATTATCGTGTGAGAGAAAATGGACTCTGAATCATCGTGGGTGTAATGGAGCTGTAGTGATAAACTAAAGCCGGATGCGGAAATGATATGAGTTTTGTGTAGACGAATGTATGTGTTCAGGAATGAGGGGAAGGAGGGGAGGGCAAGAACCCCTCGAACGGCTGATTTTGCTGAGAATGAGTGGGCTTTGACCCCCTCGAACAGATGGTTTTATCAAAAACAGTGGGAGATAGTCCACTCGAATAAAGGTTTTTGTGCAAACGAGTGGGTATACTCCCTTTGCAAAAACATATAATACAAAATAATGTAAGAAACAGAGAATTCATGTGGTTTTAAAAGAAAGAACAGCCCACTCGATCGGTTGATTTTGCTGAAAACGAGTGGGCTTCGACCCACTCAAAGCAACGAATTTTCCACAAACGAGTGGGCTTCGACCCTCAAACCCCTGATTTTCCACAAACGAGTGGGAACTAACCCACTCGAACAGACAGTTTTTGTACAAAACGAGTGGGTCAAAAGCAAGCTCAGCAAGCCAGCCTAAGCCCAGCGGTCAGCCTAAGCCCAGCAGTCTAGCCCAAGTCCAGTGGGATAGCCCAGAATCAAAAACAGTAGCCCAAGACCAGTAGCCCAAGACCAGAGCAGTAGACCAAGACCAGCAGCCTAAGCCCAAGCCCAAACTCAGCAGGCCAGCCCAAGACCGGTGAAGCTGCCTGCTCTGGCATTTAACATACAATCAAAAAACAGCTGGGGAGAGCTGCTTTTTGTGATTATGTTGATAGTTTGGAGGCCACTCAGCTCTATTACTTCTGCTCGGCCCCATCACTTCCGCTCACGATAATTCAGGACGTAGTTTAATTCATCTCAGAGGATAAGACAGAGTTTCAAAACCGCATATCTCTGCCAGCCTGAGAGCGTCATCGAAAGCAAAATCGACGGTATCTGCAGAGTGAGTATCAGATGAGATTATCACCCTGCCCCTCCGGCCCTGATCTTTTTCAGTATGGACTCAGATGGATACAGGGTGGTTCTGTACCCTTTGACATGGCTCCAGTATTGATTTCGAAGACTGCTCCCGAGGATATAAGCCTTTTTCAGAGCCTTGTCAACCGCAGCCGTATATCTTGGGTGACTTTCGTCAAACATCGGAGATTGCTCGTTGAATTTAGTGATGAGATCGAAATGACCTATTATATTGCAGCCGGTTTTTTTGCACGACCAGAGATTCTTCTTCAAAATAGTCTTCAGCTAAGGCCAGAAAATCTCCGCCGTAATATAACCGGCACGCATCTTCCAATATCTTCGGGTCGTAGTCGGCGTATATATATTTATCGTATTTTTGTTATAGAAAGCATGTACAGATCCGATGACATAATCATAAGGCCGTACGGATTGATCGGAAAAAAGAAGTCCTGCTCCACTCCGCAGAGGATTTTTATGCGGCCTTCGTATTTTTTTTGCAAGCCTTTTGATTTCCTTTCTGTATTCAACGGTTCCGGAAAGGCTCATGCAATAACTTTCATCAAAAGGAGTATAGCTGTGTCCCGAGAACCCGAACACATCAAATCCGTGATCTATGGCCGAGACGACCATTTCTTCGGCAGAGTTTTTTCCGTCGCAGAAAGTAGTATGAGAGTGAAGATTGATTTTCATAAAGATGCCTCCTATATGCTTAAATTTTACTTTTTGCAGAAGAAAATGTCAACAACTGTGATACAATTACAAGATAAACACTGACTTTAGATGGAGAAAAGATCATGGGAATCATCAGAACCATATGTATAAGCGAAAAAAGGAACTGCCAAGACGCCGTCGAGGGAAGCGTCCGTCTCATAGAGGGCTTCGGGATTGAAGGAGACGCTCACGCCGGCAGATGGCACAGGCAGATGTTTCTTTCTTATGAAAGCATACGGGATTTTAAAGCTCGTGGAGCCCAGGTCAGAGACGGAAGCTTCGGGGAAAATCTCATAACGGAAGGGATAGATCTGTCAAAGCTTTCCGTAGGAACTTTGGTCAGAGCGTGGGGAATCACTGCTGAGAGTGACGCAGATATGGTAAAGAATGTCACAGCCTCTGCGCTATAGGCCGCGCTATGGGAAGCTGCATAATGCCATCAGAAGGCATCTTTGTCGAAGTACTCGAAGGAGGCCTCATAAAGGCCGGGGATGTCCTTGCAGCTGACGTCATAGATGGAGAAAGCACGCCGGGCAAGACAGAAACAGGACTCAGATGCCCATATTTAGTAATGAACTATGACCCCTTTCATAGAATTAAGAAGAAGGGGTTTTTGATTTGAAGCTAAGAGAAGAGATGAGCCATGACCTGAATTTTCGTCAGCCCAGGGTAATCGCCGATGATAAATTAACGATAATAGAAAATGTGACGGCAATAGTGATGATCAGTGAAACCTCCCTCACCGTATCTGCCGGTAAAAAGTTTGTCACTGTCAGAGGCAGCGGCTTTGTCATAAAAGAAATTTTTGAGGGAGGCTTCTGATTGAAGGAACCATACAGGAATTGAATTTTTTCCGTACATCGGGTAAAGATAAAGATTGAAGGATTCAGAATAGATAAACTTTTAATAAAGCTCTCGAAAAAGGGCTGGATCTGAGGAATATCAGAGTCATTTCAGAGATGGAAGCAGAATGTTGGCTTACCGCCTATGAGCTTGAGATACTGAGAAAGCAGGCAAAGGCTCTGTATAGGATTACAGTCATGTCGGAGAAAGGGAGTATATTATCGTCTCGGCAAACTGAAAAGGACTCCATGAAAATTGCCTGCGCCGTTTTGATATTGCTGCTGGTGATAAGCCAGTCTTTTTTTGTTAAGACTATAGTTGTGGACGGATATAAGGGCATACCGGAGACAGAGCTGCTTAATTGTCTGGCAGAGGCGGGAATAGAAGAAGGATCGTATATCCCCAGGATAGACTGGAACCGGGCTGAAGACTTGATATATGATGCGTTTCTCAGGTAACATGGGTGCAGCTTGTATACGAGGGGAGAAAGGTCTTTCTAACATCTCCGAAGGCAAAATCAACACCGAAGACGAAGAGATGTCTTTAGTCAAATCGAAAGAGGGTATGGAGGAACGCGAATATTAATAAATATAGTCGCATACCTCCGGTTACATAGAGTCCATCGGTTCCTACAGAGGTCTGGCGCTGGTAGAAGAGGGAGATTATGTGGGAAAAAGGACAGGTGCTTATTTCAGGATGCGTTCCTATAGAGGCTACTGTTTTTAAAGAAGATTGGCCGAAACAGTATTTTGTGAGGGCTCAGGGCGAGATAACCATGACGGTTCCTTACAGACTGACTTTTTAATCAGGAGCGATATATATCAGGAGGAGAAAAGGACAGATGAGAATATAGTTCCAATAAGACAGAAAAAAGAGAGAAACAGATCAGAGATAAGGTCAATCAGCAGATAAGACAGTGGGCTAAAAGAAAATTTGCCTGAAAACTCTCTCAAATTCTAAAGAAAGATTTGAAATTTTCCTATAAAGCAAAAATATAATAGAAGTAGGCGTAACTCGAAGTTCGCCGTCAAATCGAGAAGAACAGGAGATTCTAATTGACAGGAAAAATTCAGATGCTGCAGGAGATTGACAGAGCGATGCTCTTTGGCAATTTGATGTTAATCTCGATATAATAAGAGAAGCTACCGGAGTAGAGAGATATTCCAAAGAGACGACGGTCTTATATTCAAAGCGGACGAGAATATGCCCTGAGCAACAAGAAGCGTCTTTGGGGATCTGGCTCAGAGCATAGTGGAAGAATTTATAAATATACTTGAGTCCGGCGAAAGTTGGGAAGACAAAAGTCATATGTGGCGGGGCTCAAAAAAAGAAGGGCTTTGCGTACAGAGACAGCAATGTCGCAAAAGATGTGATATGCTTTACCCACAAGGGAAAACCCTCAGGCCCAAGACCATAGGGCAGAAAAAATACGTAGAAAGCATAAGAAAAAGAAAAGATATTCGGCATAGGTCCGCCGGCACAGGCAAGACCTATATAGCCGTGGCCATGGCAGTCAATGCTTTTAAGAACAAAGAGGTTCAGAAGATCATTCTGCAAGGCCTGCGGTAGAAGCAGGAGAAAGACTTGGATTTCTTCCGGGAGACCTTCAGGATAAAGTCGATCCGTATCTTAGGACCGCTCTATGACGCTTTATACGACGTGCTGGGAAGAGACGCAAGTTTAAGACTGAAGGAGAAAGAGGCCATAGAGGTAGTTCCTCTGGCGTATATGCGAGGCCGCACTCTGGATAACTCTTTCATAATATTGACGAGGCTCAGAACACCACCAGAGAACAGATGAAGATGTTTCTCACCAGAATGGGTTTCGGGTCTAAAGTGGTGGTTACAGGAGATGTGACTCAGATAGATCTTCCAAGAGGGAAAAATCAGGCCTTGTGGAAGCGTCCAAAGTCCTGAAAGACGTGGCGGACATAGACTTTGCTATCTGAAGGATACCGACGTGGTGAGGCACGAACTGGTGAAAAGATCATAAACGCTACGACAGATATTATAAGAAATATCCGGAGGACGATGATGAATCATATCTTGAAGAAGGACAGGCGCGGCAGATGAAATGATGGATAAATTGATTGAGGCGGCATGCTGTGTTCTGGACTCGGAGGGAGTCTGCAAAGACAGGGCGCAGATCAGTCTCACGCTGATCTCGCCGGAAGAGATAAGGAGCCTCAACAGAGATTACCAGGGTGTAGACAGCGTGACTGACGTGTTGTCTTTTTCCGCAGTTTGAGGCAACAGATGATTTGCCTGAGGCAGGAGACCTAAGATGAAGCAGAACGAGGCAGGAGAAATCTGCCTGGGAGATGTGGTTATCTATGAAGATAGAGTGAAGGAACAGGCCGACGAGTATGGCCACTCTTACGAGAGAGAGTTTATATTTTGTTCGTTCACAGCCTGCTTCATCTTTTTGGGATACGATCATATGGAAGATGAAGAGAAGGCTGCGATGAGAAACAGAGAGAAGAGGCAGTAATGAATCAATTGGATTTGAGGAGGTAAGTCATGAAGTACAGAGAACTTTACGAAAAAGCCTGCGATATGCTTCAAGAGCATACGCGCCGTTTTCAAAATTTAAAGTCGGAGCCGCATTGCTTTCTAAAAGCGGAGAGGTATTTACGGGCGTAAACGTAGAAAAAACTCTTCCTTTGGGGCTACTATATGCGCCGAGAGAACGGCCTTTGTGAAAAGCCATATCAGAAGGAGAGAGAGAATTCGAGGCTATCGCCGTCGTGTCCAGCGAGGGAGAAGCATGGCCCTGCGGGATATGCAGACAATTTATGAAAGAATTCTGCGATGATGATTTTAAGATAATCACAGGCGACGACGCAGACTCTCTGAGCGTATATACGATGGATGAAATACTTCCGGAGGATTCAGACTATGAAGACAGGCTTTATCGGTATAGTGGTAGACCAAATGTCGGAAAATCGACTCTGATGAACGCTATCCTGAGAGAAAAGGTGGCCATAACGGCAGATAAGCCGCAGACTACGAGAAATACCATAAGAGGTATCTATACCAGAATGCCCGGAGAAGGCGATCAGGGAGCTCAGATGATATTTATAGATACGCCGGGGATACATAAGCCTCACAGCAAGCTGGGCAGCTATATGACGGAATCTGCCGTCAACACCTTTAAAGAAGTAGACGTAATCTTTTTTGGTAGACGGAGGCCCCAATAAAGGCCCTGGGGACAAGTATATCATCCAGATGCTGCAGGAAGTCAAGACTCCCAAGATCCTCGTCATAAACAAGATAGACAAGCTGACGCCGGAAGAATTTAAAGAAACGTACGACGCTTATTCACAGATGGGAATCTTCGACGGTATCTACGGAACGTCGGCTTTAGAAGGCAAAAAACATAGACGTATTGTGCCGGGCGGCGGAGGATCTGTTGAGCCAGGACCCATGTACTTCCCTGAGGATATGGTGACCGACCATCCGGAGATTTATAGTCAGCGAGATCATAAGAGAGAAAATACTTCACTATCTCAGAGACGAAGTGCCTCACGGAGTGGCTGTCGAGATAGAGAAATTCAAAGAAGAAGAGAGCCTGACCCAAATAGGGGCCGTCATATATTGTGAAAGAAAATCCCACAAGGGCATAATAATAGGTAAAAAGAAGGAAAAAAAACTCAAAGGTATAGGGAAAGAGCGCCCGGCTCGAGATCGAAGCCTCCTGGGCTGCAAAAGTCTTTCTTGAACTGTGGGTAAAGGTGAAAGAGAACTGGAGAGATTCGGACCTCGCTCTTTCAAATTTTGGATACAAGGAATGAACATATGATAACAGATACTGAGGGTATCGTACTGAGACAAGTGAAAGCCGCAGGGGGCGAAGGATGATCTCCTGTTTTCGAGAAAATTCGGAAAGATAAGCGTAGGCGCCAGCATCAATGAGGGGCGGCCGCAATAAGACCGCTCTGGCGGCGAGAGCTTTCAGCTATGGCCGATATGAGCTCTTTAAAAGCAGAGATAATTATAATCTCAACAACGGTCAAGTCATAAAGAGCTATTACGCCATAGGTGAAGATCTGGATAAGTATATGGCAGCCTCTACGTGCTTGAACTTACAGATAAAATGCTGCCTGAAGAAATGCCTCAGCCCCGCATATTCTCTCTGCTTTGGAGTTTATGGAAGCCCTTGAGAAGAGAAAAAAAGCATAAGACTCTGATCATGGCTTATATCGTAAAAGATACTGGACATCCTGGGGATGATGCCCGAACTGAATTTTGCGTATCCTGCGGATGCGATCCTCACCATTCCGGCGGAGGGCTGATCTGCTTCAGTATAAAAGAAGGAGGGGTAATCTGCCGGGAATGTGCAGATAAGCTTTGGCAGAAGGCAACCGGCCATTGATTTATAAAGCAGATTTTGGTATAATAGAAATATTAAAATATTTTCAGAGGATGCCCATGTCAGCCTTTGAAAAAATAGCTCTTAACGACCAGATGCAGGGAACCCCTGCAGGAGATAATGAAAGAATACATATCCTATCACATGGATATAAAAGGATTGAAGAGCGAAAGTTTTTTTCTAAATTAAATGACTCTGAGGAGGTATTAAAATGGAAATCACTTTAGAAAAGATCGAACTGGTAAAAAGACAGAACAGGCGTATCATATAAAGAAGCAAGGAAGCTCTGGAAGCTGCGGACGGCAGCGTAGTGGACGCTATAATTGCGATCGAGGAGACGGTGAATATAAAATCAGGGGAAGCAAGGCAGGAGATTTTGCGGACGAAACCGTTGAAAAGGTAAAGGAGCTGGTGAAGAAGGGCAACGTCACCAAGATCTCCGTAAAAAAAAGACGACGAAACAGTAGTCAATATCCCTGTAAACGTGGGTCTCATCGGCACTATCGTAGCCCCTTTGGGGAGTACTGGCCGCAGCAGTCGCAGCCTTTGGATTCAAGTGCAAGATCGAACTTACCAAAGATGACGGAACAGTGGTGGACGTGAGCAGAAGAGCCGAGAATCTGGCAAACGACGAAAAAAAAAGGCAGCGTGGTAGTAGATGAAGTAGTGGCTGGCCAAGGGCAGCGCCATCTATGACGACGTAAAAGAAAAAGGCTCCTGAGGTAGTCAACGACATTAAGGAAAAGAGCGTAGACGCATATAAGTCGGTAGCCGATAAGGCCACAGATATGTGGAACGGTATAAAAGAAAAGAAAAATGAGGCGGCCGATGCGGCAGAAGAAGCCTTCGACGCAGCAGAAGAAAAGATTGAAGAGATCTTCGAAGAAGAGAAAAAAGAAGAAAAAAGAAGAATAGAAAAGATAGGTAGGGTTTATCAGACATGAAAAAGACATAACAATGGAAAAATCGTGGCCTTAGCCAAGAACAGAGGATTCATATTTCCGGGATCGGAGATCTACGGAGGCCTCATGCTAACACGTGGGATTACGGCCCTTTAGGGAGAGTTCAAGAACAATGTGAAAAAAGGCCTGGTGGAGAAAGTTCGTGCAGGAGTCCAAATATAACGTGGGGCTTGACGGCCATATTGATGAATCCTAAGACTTGGGTGGCCTCCGGTCATGTAGGAGGATTTTCAGATCCTCTGATAGACTGCAAAGCTGCTGCAAAGCCAGATTCAGGGCTGATAAGCTGATAGAAGAATATATGCACCAAAACGGTATCGAAGATGTGGTAGTAGACGGCTGGTCTAACGAGAAATCCGAAGAATACATCAGAGAGAACAAGATCGCATGTCCCGAGTGCGGCAAGACTGACTTTACGGGCATACGCCAGTTCAACCTGATGTTCAAGAATTTTCAGGAGTTACAGAAGACTGAAGTCAGAGATATACTTGAGACCTGAAACTGCTCAGGCATCTTCGTCAATTTCAGGAACGTTCAGAGGACTGCGAGAAAAAAAGTTCCTTTCGGAATAGCCCAGATAGGAAAATCTTTTCAGAAACGAGATAACCCCGGAAACTTCACATTTAGAACGAGAGAGTTTGAACAGATGGAGCTGGGAATTCTTCTGCAAACCGGGAACAGATCTGAAGTGGTTTGCTTACTGGAAGGAATATTGCGTCAACTTCCTGAAAAAATCTCGGTATGGATATGGAAAATATCAGAACGAGAGACCACGAGAAAGAAGAACTTTCACATTACAGCAACGCTACTACGGACATAGAGTATATGTTCCCTGTTCGGATGGGGAGAACTGTGGGTATCGCGGACAGAACCGATTTTGACCTCACCAGCATATCAACACTTCCAATCAGGGATCTCAGCTATGTCGATTCGGAGACGGGAGAAAAGCACGTTCCTGTTCTGTGATAGAGCCTTCTCTGGGGAGCCGATCGCGTAGCTCTGGCATTCCTGATAGACGCATATAACGGAGGGAGGTGCTGACCGATTCAAACGGTAAGGGAAGACGTCAGAACGGTGCTGAAATTCCATCCTGCTCTGGCTCCTTTCAATGGCTGTTCTTCCTCTGGCCAAGAAACTCTCGCCTGTGGCAGAACCTATACATGAGGAACTGTCCAAGTATTTTTATGACGGATTACGACGCTTCCGGCTCCATAGGAGTGAGATACAGAAGAAGATGAGATAGGAACTCCTTTCTGCATCTGCGTGGATTTCTGATACCCAGACGGACGGCTGCGTTACTGTCCGCGACAGGGATACTATGGAGCAAGTCAGAATACCTGTAGATCAGGTACGCTCATATATAGAAGAAAGACTGTCATTTTAAGTGACGGAAAGGCCGGCATATGGGAGAATTTCTCTGTTCCTTTAATGAGGGAGGCAAGAAGATGAGGAAACCTTCTCGAGGAAAGGGAGCTAATCTTTCGGAGATGACGGGATGGACTGCCCGTTCCTTTCGGATTTGTGATAACGACGAAAGCCTGCGGCAGATTTGCCGGAGGGGGAGCCTCACGCACAAATCGTAGAAGAGATGAGGACCAAGATAAGTAGAAGAAGCCACAGGTAAGGAATTCGGCGGCGGGGAAAACCCGCTGCTTGTTTCAGTGCGCATAAGCAACGTGATAAAGATACCTACCATGACCGGTACGGTGTTTAATCTCGGTCTCAACGACAAGACTGTTCAGGACTGGCGAATTTGGAGCGACATGGAATTTGCTCTCGATTGTTGCATAATTCAGGTTTCAGGACTTACGGCTGGCTGGGTGAGGAGAAACCGGTTTTGTTTTCATATCGCCGCATATGAAAACATAAAAAGAAGGCTTTGGATGAGGACGGTGAGGATTATTCGGAAGAAGCCGTCCTGTTTGAGACAGCCATGCAGTATAAGTCGATAATAGAAAAGACGGGACATCCTGTCCCGGACGAACCCTCTGATCAGCTCAGGGAGGCAGTGAGCGCTGCCTGGGGACACTGGAATTTTATGCCACCAGATCCTACACAGAGAGCTTCACGAAATACCTGAGAGCGTAAACCGCAGTGGTAGTGCAGGCTATGGTATTTGGGGAACATGGATCAGAATTCATGTACCGGTACTGTCTTTACGAGAGATCCCAATACGGGAGAGAAGATCACCTGCGGAGAATTTCTGATGAAGAGTCAGGGCGGCGATACTTCTTTCAGAGATATAGAGGCTGTGAAGATAGAGAAGATGGAAGATTTCTTTCCTCAGCTTTACAGAAAATTCTTTGATATCGCTCAGCTGCTGGAAAGATATAATGAAAATGTACAGGAGATAGAATTTACTGTAGAGAGCGGCAAACTCTATATGCTTGAGACTAAAGCAGCCAGGAGGACTCCGGCTGCGTCGGTGAAGATCGCCGGATATGGTAAGCGAAGGCATAGTAGACAGAGAGACTTCGGTAGCCAATATAAGGGCGTCGGATATAAAATAAACTGGTGCTTAAAACAGTTCAAAGACGAGGATTCCATCGACACAAAGACTGTCGATAATTTCAACACCATACTTGAATGGGCTGATGAATTCAGGACGGTAGGTGTGGAGAGCAAACATAGATACTCCGGAAGACGCCGCCCTGGCTATAAAGCTGGGGGCAGAAGGCGTGGGTCTTTGCCGCAGCGAGCATATGTTTTTCGGAGAGGACAGAATATATGATTTTATAAGAATGATAATAGCTGAGGACGCAGCGGAAAGAAACAGGGCGATAGCGGCCCTGAAGCCTTATCAGAAAGACGATTTTAAGCGCATATTCAGGATAATGGAGGACAGGCCTGTCACCATAAGGCTCTTTAGACCCGTCTTTCAGGTTTTTACCTCATGCAGAATCAGATATAAGAAATCTCGCCGGGAAGCTGAAAATCTCTGAGAAAAAACTTGGAGCAAAAGTACTTCTGCTGAGAGAAGAAAATCCCGCCATGGGAAAGAGAGGAAGCAGACTGGCAGTGCTTCACCCTGAGATAGTGAGGATGCAGACAGAGGCTGTCATAGAGGCCGCCCTTGAAGTGAGGGAGGAAGTAGACGGAGATCTGAATATATCGATCATGGTGCCGTTTATAAGCTCTGTGAGAGAATTCACCAACGTCAGGGAGACTGTAGAGACGACTTGGCAATGCAATGCCTGAAGGCGGCAGACGCCAGCCTTGATTTTTCTGTGGGAAACCATGATAGAGACCCCCAAGAGCAGCTCTGCTGGCCGATATGATAGCTGAGAGAAGGCAGACTTCTTTTCTTTCGGCACTAACGATCTCACTGAATTAGTATATGGGCTGTCTAAAGAAGATACTGAAGATTCTGATAGAAGAATATATAAAGAAAGGACATATTGGATAAAACCCATTTTATTCTCTCTGACGAGAGAGGTGTGGAAGGATGATAGAAATGGCCTGCATCTCCGGACGAAAGACCAAGCCTAAACTGAAGATAGGAATATGCGGAGAACACGGAGGAGACCCGGACACCATAGAATTCTGCGAGTCTATAGGGATAAATTGGTTTTTTCCCTGCCTACGCTGAGGGATTCCGGGCGCCAGGCTGGCGGCCGCTCAGGCGTGAGATAAATTCGGCAAAAGAAAATCGAAAGGGTCAGGTAACAGATACATGTTTTCTCTGGGGAACTACTACAGGCAATATAATAATGACTTTTTCTCATATCTATGGTACCCATCATAGAACTGAGAGGGGCTATCCTCTCGGAGTGATAAACGGCCTCGACGTAGGCACAGCGCTGATCGTCTCCGTGCTGGGAAATCTCGCACCTGTTCCGTTCATAATAATCTTTTATAAGAAATATTTTCAAATGGATGCAGAGCAAGAGCGAAAGACTGGGCAGATTGGTCAGAAAAATTTGAAGAGAAGGCTGATAAGAAAAAGATCAGGTGGTCAGATATGAGTTCTGGGGGACTGATGATACTTGTAGCCGTACCGCTTCCGGGTACCGGCGCATGGACCGGCGCTCTGGTCGCCGCTATGCTGGATATGCAGCTTAAGAGAGCTTTTCCGGCTATAGCTTTGGGAGTAGCGGCGGCAGGTCTCATAGTAACCATGGCTACTTATGGAGTAAAAGCGATAATCTGATAAGAAAAGAGAGACCCTCTTTTTGCAAGATGCAAGCAGAGGGTCTTTTCTGTAAAGATCAGATGGATATTTCACCTTTTGCCAGGAGATATGCAGAGAGAAGAGCCATAGCTATCAGAAAAACGAAAGTAATCTTGTCTGCCGGGCGCGGAAAAAAATTTTTCCTTTCTGTTCTCTTCTGGCTATGATATATAAGATAGTGCCCGGAGCGTAGAGAAGGGCTGATATAAGCAGATGAGTCACTCCTCCCGCATACAGCATCCATATGCCGTAAGCCGAACCCAGGATAGAGTACACCCATACCATGAACTTTCGCCCTCCGCTCATCTGGTCCAGCCCCTGCCCCTGCGCAGTCACCTTAAGACAGTAAAAAGGCTGACAGAGCGTAAAGGAACCATGATGGCGCTGGTGGATACTGCATAGATTACCTGATATGTGGCGTCGTTAAAGTAAATTATGATGAGAAAGAACTGAGTGACTAAAGTGGTGATAAGAACGCCGCTGATGGGAGCTCCTTTTTTATTTTGCTTAGTAAAAACTCTTTGGGGAAGCAGCGCTGCATGGCAGGCGCGTAGATGCTGTCTACACAGAGTATGGTGTAGGTGAATAAAGCTCCTCCCACAGATATTATGACTCCTATGTTGACTAAGGCGCTTCCCCACGGACCTACGACAGATTTTAAAACGAAAGCCATCCGGTGGATTTCCCAGGGCAGCCAGCTCTTCCGTAGTCATTACCCCCATACTGAGTATGGAAATCAGGACGTAGAGGATGAATAAGGATATGAAGGCCAATATGGTGGCTTTTCCGGCTACAGAGGTGTTTTTGGCTCTTCCGGAGATGACCACGGCTCCTTCTATGCCGATAAACACCCATACGGTGGTATATACCGTAGCTTTGACTTGTTCCATCAGATTCATGCCCGATCCTTCTCCTGTGATATTCTGAGAAATATCTCAAAGTCGAATGCGCCTGCATATACTATAGCTACTATCATGACGGCTATAGGTATGACCTGTGGCTATGACTACTACTGTGTTGATGGCAATGGCCTCATTTACTCCTCCCAGCACGAGAAGACCGGAAGGCCCAGACCATCACCGAGCCGAGAATTACGGATAGATTAGTGCCGCTTCCGAATATGGGAAAGAAATTTCCCAGTGAAGCAAAAGAACAGCGTAATAAAAGAAAGATTCCCAAGGAGCGCGCTGAGCCAAAACCCCACGCTGAGTTGAAACCTATATATTCTCCGAAACCGGTCTTAGCATAACTGTAAAGGCCGCTGGTAAAGATCGGGCCTGACTACGCTGAGCCTGAAAAAACATAAAGTGAGCATGAGCATCCCAAGACCACTTATGCCCCATCCTATGAGGACTGCCAGCGGATAGGCTCCCGAGGCTGCGAAGTCTCCGGAGAGACTGAAAGACTCCGCTGGCGAGGGTGGCGCCTACGGCAAACATGGTTATTTTCCAAGACCAAGACCTTCTCCTTTGTTATTCATAAAAACCCCTTGTATATTTCAAATGTCATATTCTTTTTTAATACTCATATTATTATCTGCAAATTTGAGATAATTTACCCTTTATTTTACGATATTTTATTATAAATGACGGAGCCTCATCTGTGAGAATAATTTCAAATTTTTGACTCAAAATTAAATCAATGTATTGACACAGGTATAAAATTCAAGATAATATAAGACCATGAGAAACCGTGATTGAAACATTGAGGGAGAACATATGAAATATTTTGGTATCGAGAGAGTGATAGAACCTGTAGGGGCTATACGCCTACAGCGTGGAGATTGGATAACTCCAGAGAAGTCAGACCGGGAGAGATGCGGGTAGCAGTCGAAGTCATAAAGCTGGAGGGCGATAACTTCAACCAGATATGCAGCGACTGCCAATATAACGAGAGCCGTATTAAAGAGAGGATACTGACCATCATAAACAAGAGGGGAAAGTTTCAAAACCCGTACACCGAAAGCAGCGGGATCATCGCAGGAACTGTAGAGGAGGTAAGCTGCGGTTACAGGGGAGGTGATTTTAAGGAGGGAGACAGGATAATAAGTCTGGCTTCCATTTCCGGATTTCCCATATATATAGAAAAAGATAGATAAAGTGGATTATAATTACGGCGAGATATGGTGCAGCGGATATGCTATAGTATTCGAATCTTCTCAGATAGCTTCGTGGCCGCAGGATCTGGACATAAAACCTCTGCTGTGCGCGCTGGACGAGGAAGGCAGTCTTCTGGATCTGGGAGATGTGATGACCCAGAGAAAACCTGAGAGGATAGCGATAGTGGGCAGCAATCTGATAGATATGCTCCTTTATGCCCGTTTGGCAAAAAATTACGGCGACAGCGATGTGAGAATAATTTCAGTGATAGATCAGGATTCGCTTACTTATATAAATAAAAGGAATTCGAGAAGACTTTCGGGCATCTGATAGACCGTATTTTTTTTGCCGATATGTCAAGGCCTGTAACCGCCTACGAACATATATACAGAGAAGAAGAAGGCCTCATGGGACTCTATAATAAATCTTGAAGACATAAAAGGCAGAAACCATCTCGGCCCTTTTAGTAAAAAAAAAAACAAGGGGTTTTTATTTCACGCCGGCGTGAGAAAAACTATTTTCAGAGTCTGTTGGCTATAGACTGCCTCGGCAAAGAAGTTACGAGCTATGCCTTGACGGGTATGCGGAGAAAGCTTACGATTTTGCTTCTGACCTCATAAGACAGCTGTCGGCTGACCTTAAAGGAATAGACGATATACTGTCCCACCGCTCTAAAAATCAATGGCGATTCACAGCGCCAAGACGAAAACCAGGAAAAAAGAACATCATAAGACAGAGGATTTCGTATATATGAGTCCCGTGACGGCAGATCTGGTGGATACGGTGCTCAATGTGGCAAAAGTATGATTGCAATGTGATCATACAGGAGAGACAGGAGTGGGAAAAGAAAAGGTACTGGATCTTCTCCACAGGAACAGCCGAGAAAAAAAGGGAAAGCCGTGTATCAAGATAAACTGCGCCACTATCCAGGAAAACCTGGCCGAATCTGAGTTCTTTGGATATGAAAAGGTTCCTTCACCGGCGCTCAGGCCGCCGGTAAGGAAGGATATTTCGAGATGGCCAACAACAGGACATTGTTTCTGGATGAGATAGAAGCTTGCCTCTGGCTATGCAGTCGAAATTGCTCAGAGTAACTTCAGAAAACTCATATTACAGAGTGGGCGGAACGGAGCAGAAAACAGTCAATGTGAGAGTGATATGCGCCAATAATATTCCCCTGAAAAGATTGGTTGAAGAGGGGAAGTTTCAGGGAGGACCTGTATTATAGACTCAATATATGCCTGATGGAAGTACCTCCTCTGAGACAGCGGAAAGAGGATATAATATGTCTTTTGAAAAAACTTTATAAAAACTACAGCAAAAAATACGGTATCGAAAAAGCATTTCACCATAGACGCTTTAGATAAATTATGCGATTATCATTGGCCCGGAAATGTCAGAGAAAGAGAATACCGTGCATCGCCTTTATATAACGGATAGGGGAATTTATCGACGAATATGCCGTAGACGATCTGCTCAATGATACATTTTACGATGACGTTATGGTAGACATAAAGAAAGAGTTCAAAAGCAAGGCTTCTCTCGATTTTTCAAAGATCATGGAGGAACAGGAAAAAAGCTCATCGCTTATGCTCTTAAAAAGCAAAAGACTACGAGAAAGGCTGCCGAACTCTTGAATATACCTCAGCCGACTCTGGCAAGAAAAAAAGAGAAAAATACGGACTTTAAAAACGCCGGGACTTGCGCTCCCCGGTTTTAGGAGAAAAGCAAAGACAGAGCCATATCGACTCTGTCTTGCTGTGTGTGTTTTATTTTTATATATATTTAGAGGGCTTGCTGTGATGGTGTTCGATTATAGCATCATCTTTCCGATTAAACGGAGAGTCCACATCGTCTTTGTGGGCTATCTCATCCGAAGGTCTCAGGACACCTGCCACGATAAAGTACCTTGATTTCATCATCGGTGAAGTCTGCCTTTTCTTTCTGCAAAAGCTTTCATGAATGTCTCGATAGTTTCGGAAAGCTACGCCTTTATCAGACGTCATGTTTACGTTTACTTGTCACTGCTTCTGTGAAGGCTTTGTCTAATAATTTTTTACACATCGTACTTACCTCCTGAATTTTTACATTGTTATCTTTTCTTTACGCAAATATATTATGCAAATCCTGTGCCAAAATAGGAGACTCCCAAGAATGGCCAAAATCCAGCCGTCTTGGAGCCCTATGGAATAGTGATGAAACAATGCAATTTTAAGTTTGATTCGTACATGAATCGAAATCCGAAATTTTGACTCATTTAAGAGTCAGGAAAGTGTATCGAGACTAATTACTGAATAGTTTTTACGCCTTTCCCCATCTATGTCATCGAGGCATAAGCAGCTGGGACAGTTCGTCCCTCGAGGTAAGCAATACGTAAT
>VOFH01003351.1_pt1 | contig 45789 bp, 56 predicted proteins | sample 5384091 | NCBI WGS metagenome assembly VOFH01 (sample SAMN12384727, study PRJNA508395) | human gut metagenome | isolation source: healthy gut G | host: Homo sapiens
GCGAAGATCACCACGACGGCGACGATCAGCAGCACCATGCCGATGAAGGAGCGCGGGCTGAACCGGGACAGGGACACCGGCCCATGGCCCGGCGGTCTCCCTGCGGGGCCAGCGCGCGCATCTCGGCGCGCCTGTCGTCCACGATGTGCTTGTTCCAGACCCGGCAGGGCCCGCGTGCCGGCGGGAATGGCCGCCTTCTGGATGAATGGGGCGCCAGATCGATCAGTTGCTCGTCGCCGACCACGTCCGCGGGCGCTGCGATCGCGTACGGTCGATGCCGTTCAACGCCGAGCAGCAACCAGCAGCTGCACCTGGTCCAGTGCATGTTCGGGGCCGCGCTGGCGTCATCCCCGTTCTGCCATCCGGCTATGATCGGCGTGCCGGATTCCAGTCGCGCAGGGTGTCCGGTGTGATGCGGCGATGCGTGTACCCGCGCTTGTTCGCCACCGACAGGAAACGCAGCAATGCGATGGCGTCCTTGTCGGACAACGTGTTGAGGTTGCACTCGTGCATGATGTCGTCGCCGTGCAGCACCAGGATCGAAGTCTCGCCGGTGTCGGCCACGCCGTAGACCTTGGCATTGGGCAATCCGGCGTTCTGCAGGCCCCAGGATCATCGCCATATGGTGCTGGGTCGCCTCTCTCGGCGAGCGGTCGCGCCGCATGGCGACGCCGGTGAACCGGACCCACTGCCACAGCTGTTTGACGTAGCCCGCCGTGCGCGCCTGGCTGTCCAGAGCGGAGACGACGAAGGCCCGTCCCCAATCATCCACGGCGTCGTACAGTCGAGATCTCTTCGACCAGATCGTCGAGGGTCGTAGGCGAGCATGCCGGGACAGGTCGACGTCCATGCGGCGCTTCAGCGAGGTGATATGCAGTCCGATGCCGTTGAGCGCCTGCACGAGATCCTCGCCCCATGCGCCCTGGTTCTTGGTGCCGGCTGCGAACCGGATCAGCATGCCGACCAGCCGGCCTCGGACAAAGGGACACATAACTCCGGTCACGGAGTTGATCGACAGCAGGATCAGGATGGCCGACGAGATGTAGAGGATGTTCCATCCCCATTTGCCGTCGATCGTGTACGCCGAGGCCCCGCGACGGTCAACAATGCCGCGGAACCCGCGTAGAAGTCCGGCAGCAGTCCCGTTCCGATGATCGAGCTCGGCGAACACATGCGCGGTGATAAGTGTGAAGTTCCCGAAGGTCGACACGGCCATCGATATGCCCCAGACGGTCGCTAGGCCACCGAACATGGCGAGTGGCCAACGCCGATTGCAGCCACTCCCGTCCCACCAGCAGCTGGACGATGGCCATAACGGCGATGGTCACGATGGTCAGCTGCTGCAGCATCGAGGTCGGAAGATCGGCCAGCCAGTTCAGTGCACGTCCGGCGCTGTGGGCATCGGACTCGACTCCCGTGACGAAACCGCTCAGGTAGATGGAGGACAGTATGGCCACCGCCGCGAGCAGCACGGCGGAGACGGCGTGGACCAGATCGCCGAAATCGTGGATGCGGCGCGGTGCGACGTCCTCGATGACCGGGTGGTAAGCTGGTTGCCGGATACGTCGTCGCTCATCGGACGCGCGTCCAGCGACGCCTTGGAATCGTCATCGCCGGACGTTGCGGTTATCGTCTGATCGTTCATCACCGTTCCTGTGCTGATTGATCGTCGATGGAAATGGGAATTATCGGACGGCTCAGCGGTCGAAGTCGACCAGCGCGCCGGCGACGCCCGTGTAGGTGGCGGGTGTCAGCGCCTTGAGCCGCGCGGCGTGGCGGGGTCGAAGGACTGCTGGTCGATGAAGCGCTCGACCGCCTCCTTGCTGATCTCATGGCCGCGCATGAGTTCCTTGACCTTCTCGTACGGCTTATCCATGCCGGGCAGGCCCTTGAGCTCGCAGGCGCGCATCGCGGTCTGGATCGGCTCGCCGAGCACCTCCCAGTTGGAGTCGAGTTCGCGTTCGATGACGATGTCGTTCGGGTGGATGGACTTGAGTCCTCCCATCAGGTTGTACAGGGCGAGCTGCGAGTAGCCGAGCGCGGAACCGATGTTGCGCTGGGTGGTCGAATCGGTCAGATCGCGCTGCCAACGGGATTCCACCAGCGTGGCGGAGAGGGTGTCGAGCAGCGAGCAGCTGATCTCGAAGTTGGCTTCGGCGTTCTCGAAACGAATCGGATTGACCTTGTGCGGCATGGTGGAGGAACCGGTCGCGCCCTTGACCGGTACCTGCGCGAACACGCCACGGGAGATGTACATCCACACGTCCACACACAGGTTGTGCATGATGCGGTTCGCGTGGGAGACGGTCGAGTAGAGCTCGGCCTGCCAGTCGTGGCTTTCGATCTGCGTGGTCAACGGATTCCACGTCAGACCCATACGGTTGGTGACGAACTCGCGGGAGACGGCCACCCAGTCAACATCAGGGCAGGCGGCCAGATGCGCACCGAACGTGCCGGTCGCGCCATTGATCTTGCCCAGGTACTCCTGGTTCTCGATGTGCCTCAGCTGACGGTTCAGACGGTAGACGTAGACGGCGAGCTCCTTGCCGAGCGTGGTCGGTGTGGCCGGCTGGCCGTGGGTGAGGGAGAGCAGCGGCATATCCTTGAATTCCTCGGCCTTGGCGGCGAGGTGGTCGATGATCTCCTTGAACGCCGGCGTCCATACCTGCTCCATCGCGTTCTTCACGCAACGGGCGGTGGACAGGTTGTTGATGTCCTCGGAGGTGCAGGCGAAGTGCACAAGGGTCTTGAGCGCGTCGTTGATGTGGGTGAGCTCGGCCGGCGCTTTGTCGAGCTGGTCGTCGATGTAGTATTCCACGGCCTTCACGTCATGGTGGGTGACGGCCTCGTGCGCGGCATGCTGCTTGATGCCTTCGGCGCCGAAGTCCTCGGGGATGGCGCAGGAAGGCGATCTCGGCGTCGGTGAACGGCTCCACGCCTTCGACGATCGGCTGGTTGCCGTTGCCCTCGAAGCCGTTGGCCAGCAGAATCATCCACTCGACTTCGACGCGCATGCGCTCGCGGTTCAGCGCCGGCTCGCTCAGATATTCGACGAGAGGTGCGGTCTGCTTGTGGTAGCGTCCGTCGAGCGGGGTCAATGCAATTGCGGGGGTGATGTCAGTAAGCTTCATAGCATCCCAGATTACTTCCAGCCGTAAACCTGATGCGAAACCGATGCATGTTCGTTTCGCCCCGTTCCTGATGCCTTCTTCGTCCCGGCATGTCGTTCTCCTCTCGTTTTCGTCTGCTGACTGCTGTTTTCCCGTGTTTCCGGTGCGTGCACGCCCGTCATTCATGCGACATGCGCCCCTCGTAGTATCGGGTGTCGATGAGTTCGCCGTCGATGATCTGCTGGAAATGCCGTTCGTGCGCGTCCACGGCGGGCGAGCCGAGATCGGTGGCGTTGCGGTACGCGGCCTGATGGTATTTGAGCCAATGGGATATCTCCTTGGTCTTCGGCGCGTCGGCCACCAGTGCTCCGGCGTAGTTCGACTCGGCCGAACCGGTGTTCTGGCCGGGCGTGCACGACCCGTCGGCGTTCACCGTCGGCGGCGTGACGCCGGTGGTCTGCGTGACTTTGCCCCTTACGGTGAGCCATTGTTCGGTCGAAGGGTTGCGGCGCCATCGAGCGAGGCGACGAGCTCGTCCTCGATCTCTATGCTGGTCACCCAGGTCTTGGGCGGTATCGGATGATTGGCGACAGGAGAGCCGGCGGTCACCACGTGATCGATGGCGTAGGAGTCCTTCAGGTCGGAGGCCAGGGCGCGGCCACGATGCCGCCCTGGGAATGCCCCACCAATGCCACCGGCTCGTCCTTGCCGATGCCGGCTTGTCTCATGGCTTCCTCGACCATGCGGAAGCTGTCCGCGTTCCTGCGTCGGTTGGCGTTGGAGCTCATGAGTTCGAGGTTCTGCTCCCATCCGAACGGCGAATCGTCCTGCCCGTCCGTGCCCGGTATCAGGATTAGCCAGCCTGTCGTCCCATCGGGCGGCGGTATCGCTGGGACCGCTATCGTCGCATAACTGAGTCCGCTGTTAAGGGTGATCTTGCCCAGGCGTTCCTCGGCGAGCCGTCGGAGGTTCTCCATGGACGAGGCCACGGAATGCGAGGGCCCCGGCCACCTGAGACGTGGATTGCACCTCACGCACGGTGAGTTTGTTGCCCTGCATGGCGTTCTTGAACTTCGACGTGTACTTTGCGATGCGTTCCGCGGCGCCGGCGACCTGGGTACCGCCGAGGATGTGCGCGATGCGGTTGTTCGTGATGCGTCCCGCCAGTGATGCCAGCAGCTCCTCATCCATTTTCGACGTGGCATCGAGCGCCCGCACGGGGTTGAGCTTGCCGTCCTTGATGGAGCCCGAGACGAATCCGTAGAGCGACAGCATCCCCAGCGTGTTCCATCCGACGCTGGGCAGCACGGTCGTCATGATCTGAGCGGCCTTGCGAAGTTTCGTCTCCGCCTTGGTCTCCGCTTCGTCATACAGGCTGTGGGCGCGGGCGATCAGATCGGCGACCTGTTCCAGGAATCCCCGGCGAGCGTGGCGCACTCCCGCGCGTGGGTGACGCATTGCTCCAGCAGACGCGCATATGGCATGGAGACGTGACCGGGTTCTCCATCGCCGCCGCTGCCGGCCAGCGCAGGGCAGAACGCCGCGCTCGCACGGTCCTTTCGGAGCTGGTCGTGGGCCACCGACCAGAAGAACCCCGCGCCCTTCATCTCCTTCGCCTGATTGCGCAGCGATGCCACGGCGGCCGTATATCGTTCACGGGTTGCCGGGGCGTATTGCGTGCCTCCGTGTATCGACGAAGTGACCATCCAGTTCATGATGAGCCTCCGCTCCAGGCGAGTTGCCCGGTCTGCCGCACGCGGTCGTCGATGGATGCCGCCAACCTCGTATCGCGGTCCAATGTTCGTGCGCACAGTGTCGCCGCATTGCCGGTCCAATCCAGGTTCTTGGCGGCGGCCATCGCGGTTCTGGACTGTTCCAGCGCGTTGGAGGTCAGCCGTTGCAGGGAGCCGATGCGCTCCCGGCTGGACCCGACAGCGGTGCGGCAAGGGCAGTCGGCGCCGGCGATCGACGCCATCGCGTTCCCCCATATCGGGAACGCGCCGTTGAAGATAGTGCAAGTGTTCATGGTTCCATGAACGCATGCACGGCCATCCGCGCGCAAGCGGAGCGGAACATGTGGTCGAAGGCTCCCGACTTATCCACACACTCGGCGTGTCATCCACAGCAAATGTGGACGACGAGACCGGCGCCGTCGCGGAGCACTGAATGGAGTGATGCGCAATGGCGCCCGCGCTGGCGGGCTGAGCCGTGAAGCGAGTAGAGGGGCTGTTTGCATGCGAAGCCGCCTGGGGCGGTCCGGGTGCCTCTCATCCGCAGCGCCACTTGTGCCGTGGCCCGTCTTTCCATCAGGGGAGAATCGGCCTGACTTCGCCGCCGATTGCCGTGCTAAGGATGCCGTGCCGGGATGGCCACACCAGGGGAAAAACATGGGAAAAATGCATTGTGTGGCTTTTGTTTGTGCCACACAATGGAATGTGAGCCTTCTCATTACGTGGTATGGCAGAAAGCGAATCACAGAAACCGCCATTTTCCAATGATTCGGGAAAACGCTCTGATACCGGCGTTGCCACACCAGCCCAAAAAACCGTCGAAAATCGTGTGGTGTGGTACACGGACAACCGGAACCGGACAGCTGGAACCAGGCGGCGCCCGGGGCCAATCACCATGGCTTGGTGGTGGAGTTTGTGTTGGAGGAGCTTTTGCCCTTACCGCCTTTTGGAGCCGTTCTGCGAGTTGGACTGCTGATTCGACTTCAGCAGGTCGTCCATCTTGCTTGCGCTGCTCCTGCGTCAGACCGCCGCTCTGCTTGGCGTTGCCGTCCGATCCGGGCGTGGTCTGCGCGTTGGAGGTTTCGGTGTTTTGTTGCTTCTGGAGCTGCGCGTTGATGCGTTCGGTCAGCGTGGCGGAGACTGACGCGTTGGTGTCGATCACGTCCTTGACTTGCGGCAGTAGCAACGCGGACCATGCGGCCGCGTCTGCGAACCTGGCGTCGGCTTTTTGCTGGAGTGCGCTGAGCGTCGACAGGTCGGCGTCATCCTTGGAAGCGGCCTTCAGATTGCCGTTCAGTTGCGAGGTGGCATCGTCGAATGCGGTGACAGCGATGAGGTTCGCGCCGGCCGCGATGCCCGCGCACAGGCAGGCCATCGCGACGATGCCGATCAGGATGCGCGACCATAGCGGAGTGCGCGCTACTGCGCGGTCTTTCGCTGCACGGCCGTTCGCCTCGCGCTTCTTCACTGTGTTGCTTTTCATCGCACGATTCGTTGATTTCCGGGATCTCATAGCATCCTCCGTGACATGGCGATCCATGCGCCGATCTCCCAGGCGAGCAGCAGGCCAGCGCCACGGCGAACGGCCATATCACGGGAATCGTACGCTCCCGCCGTTTGACCGTCTGAGTGAGCCTCCACTGTCTTGATGCCTTGGCGGACACGGCCTGTTCGATGGTGTGCGAGGCGTCCACGTGCAGGTATGAGCCGCCCATCTCATCGGCGATGGATTCCAGCGTGGCCTCGTCGAGCTTGGATATTCCCGGCTTGCCGGTCGTCGGGTCGGTCACCCACTGCCCGTCGGATTGCTGTGCCGTTGCTGTGCCGTCGCTGGCCATCGGTATCTTGCCACCCGCATCAGAGCCCACGCCGATGGTGAACGAGTCGTCAAGGTACCGCCTCAGCGCAGAATAGCTGCGGCGTGCGGTGTCGGAGGTCTGCTCGCCGTCCGTGATCACATACAGCACGATGATGTCATCGGGATGTTGATCCCTGATTGATTTGAGCGACAGCATCAGCTGGTCGAGCGGCGTGTCGAGACTCGATCCGGGATGATGGACGTGGATTCGACGGCCAGCGTGTCGCCCAGCCGTCAATGGCGATGGAGTCCGGAGTCAACGGCACATCTAGGGTGCCGCTCGCGCCGAAGCGCAATGCGGCGAAACTGGAATCGGCGTACGTCGACGTGATGCCCTTCACGATGCGCTTGGCCGCGTCAAGACGGCTGATTGTGCCCGATGAGCCGTCTTCCGCGTCCTTGACCGCCATCGATCCGGTGACGTCGACCGCCACCATGACATCGGTGGCATTGATAGCCCGGCTGGTGGTGGTCGTCACGATGCTGGGCGTCAGCATCATCACGGCGGCGAGCAGGAACATTATCACCCTGCGTATGCAGGCGGTCAGCGTCTCATCGCTGGAGCGCCTGCGCCGCACATGCACGACGACCACCGCGACCGCGAACGCCAGCATGAGCGCCGCTATCGTGCCGCCCGCGATCCAACCCAGAGCCGGGGCGAATGTCATCGGTCTCATCGTCTCAACCTCCATGCCAGCATCATCCATATCGCAAGCAGCACGACCAGCATCAGCGTCCACCATCCCGGCGCGTCGATCAACGCGGCCTGTCTTGACCGTCGGCTTTCGCTGGTACGCCGGCTGTCAATCTGTCTCACCAGCTCGTTGATGTCGGATGAGCCCGACTGGGTGAGGAACGTTCCGCCGCGGGACTCGATCTGCTGCTTCATCTCGGTGGTTGTGGCGTCGCCCTCGCTCTGGCGTGGCGGAGAACAGGCCGTCCACGCTGATATGCGAGGCTTCGGCCATATCGAGCGCCTGGGCGAGTGAATACGTCGGCGTGCCGGACGCCACGTTGTCGGTGGCGAGCACGATCGAGGCGGGGGCGCTGCCGTGTGGCGCCGGACGTGTCGCCATAGGCGAAGCCGGGTATCATCGCGGCGCAGCTGACCAGCCCGTCCCCGATCAGGGATGTCGAGTTCTTGCGGTTCTGCGTGCCTTCCAGCCAATCGGCGATCTTTTGGTAGTCCTTGTCGCTCATCTTGTCGATGTCGTCCTGCGATTCGACGCCACGGAGCGCATCCGCCGCCTTGGTCAGCTGGCTGGAGACCAGGTCGTAGTCGTCGGTCAGGGGAACACCGTGCGCGATGTCGAGTTGAAGATGCTCAGGGCGATGCGTTCTCCCTGGAAATGGCTCACCAGTTCCAGATATGTTTCGATGACCGCCCGGTCATAGGGGAGCGCCGAACCTGACACGTCGAGGCACAACACGATGTCGCGACTGCTGGAGCGTTCCGCGTCGCGGTCCACATGCGCCGGTCTGGCGATAAGAACCGTGCAGATGGCCAGCGCCGCCACCAGCGCCGCCACGGCGATCCGCCCGAGCAATCGCCACAGATGGAACAGATGCGATGCATGCTCGGTATTGAGGTCGTCGTCAAGACTGTATACCGGCATGCCGTCCCGCGGGGACGCCTGCGGCCTCGGAAGATCGCGATGACGGCCACCAGTACTGCCGCGACGAGCACGCCGCCACGGCGGCATACGGCCACAGCCAATGGATGCTCATGTCGTTCGTGGTCATCAGCGCCACCTTTCCACGAGGTTCAGCACCCAGTCGGCGGCCTGTTCCACGGTGGCGTCCCTCGCCTGCGCGTTGAACTCGGCGTTCGCGAACTCCGGCGGATACAGCGCGGCTATGGTCTGGCGCAGCAGCGTGAAACCGTGGACTCCCGAATCACCTGCCAGGGAGCCTGCGGAACGTGACGCGATCTCCTGCAGTGTCGTCGAACTGAGCTCCGCGCTGCTGGCCTGCGACGCGAAGTCCTCGCCACGGCGGCGAGCTCGACGAAGGCGTCTCGCGCGAGAGCTTCCCGGCTCCCGTTGCGCTCCACGATGTCATGCACGCGGCTTTTCCACTGCGAGACGGGGGCGAGGGCGTTGTGGGACCCTCGGGGAGCGGCTACGCGTTTCGCACGTCGAGGACGGGACATGATGACGATCGCCACAATCAGGATCAGCAACGCGATGAAGCACGCCATCGTCACTATGGGCAGCAGAGACGCGACGGGCACGTCCGTCACGGGATGCAGGTCGTTCACGTCCACGGCTGCGGCCAGCGTCGACGAGGTCACGAAACCGTTCATGACGTTCATGCAGGCACCTCCGACGTCAGGTTCAGCGATGGCGGCACACGCAGCTGATTGCGGATGGAACGGCCGAGCGAACGCGACACCAGTCGCACGAAAGCATCGAACATCATGTCGCTCGACGCGGCGCGGATCATTCGCGAACCACGTTTGGCGAGTTCGTGCTCCAGAGCGGCGCACACGTATCTGCGATGCAGCGCCACCTCTTCCGCGGCCTTCGCGTTGCGCAGCAGGGCGGGGATGCGGCGCCCGGATTTTCCGTCATACCATTCGCGGGCGGCCTCGGACGGGTCGAAGGGGTTGGCCGTCGCCACGGTGATCAGCACCACGGGGTGGGTGGCGGCTATGGCGCCGATGACGTCGATGTGACGCTTGCGCAGGCCAGCTCGTCGGTGGCAAGCACGATGAGCGCCTGACGGTCGCGTATGCGGCGCGCGTAATCCAGCAGAGCGTCGATGTTGCGGCCGTATGACCAATCCCGCCGCAAGGCGTTGTCCAGCGTGCGCTCGAACTGCGCGAACCCGCCGTTGAACGGCATGCGCGTGATGCTGTGGGCGTCGGCGAACACCAGGGAGACGTCATCGCTGCGCCGCAGCGACAGCGCGGCGAACATGCGCAGCGCGTTGCCTGCGACCGCGTAGGCCGGCTCGCCTGACGCGCATCCTCCGGTCATCTCCTCGCCGACATCGCACAGCAGCCACACTTGGCTGGTCGCCTGGCGCGCATGCTGCACGACCATCGGGCGACCGAGACGGGCGCTGGCTTTCCAATCGATGAGACGCGCCTCGTCCCCCGGCCCGTAGACGCGGATGTCCATCGGGTCGTCATTGCCTCCACGCCGGTTCGAGGCGTGCTCGCCCTCCAGGACGCCCAGCGCCTTGCGAACGGTCGGAAGGCTCAGCGAATTGCCCAGCGCCTCGATCTTCCTGCGGATCCGGTCGTCGGAAGATGAGGAGTGTGAGGGGTGTGAGCCATCGATCATGGGACGTGAACCGTTTCCACGATCCGATCGATCACCTGATCGCTGGTCACACCGTCGGCCAGCGCCTCGAAGGTCAGGATCACACGGTGCCTGAGCACTTCGTGGACCATCATCTTCACATCCTCGGGGATGACGTAATCCCGGCCGGCGAGCAGCGCGTTGGCCTGCCCGCTGCGGATCAGGGCGATCGACGCGCGGGGGCTCGCACCGAGGCGGACCGTCGAGCTCAGGCCCTTCAGCGGCTTGTTTCCGGCACCGCGCGAGGTCGCCACCAGATCGACGGCGTAGCGCATGATCGCCTCCGACACATGGACGCGCCGCGCCGATTTGCGCAGAAACTCCACATCCTGAATGGTGATCGTGTCGGACGGCAGTGATTTCGGATCGAACATGTCGGTGCCGCGGCGCGTGAGCATCGCCAGCATGCTCGTCTCCTCGTCGGCCTTGGGATAGGTCATGACGGCCTTCATCATGAATCGGTCCATCTGGGCTTCCGGCAGGTTGAACGTGCCCTCCTCCTCGATGGGGTTCTCGGTGGCGATTACCATGAACGGCTTGGGCAGCTCGATGCGTTCGCCGCCGATCGTCGTGGCGCCTTCCGCCATGGCCTCAAGCATCGCCGACTGCGTTTTGGCGTTGGATCGGTTGATCTCGTCGAGCAATACGAAATTGGCGTGGATCGGGCCGATCTGGGTGGAGAACCGCTGGGTGGAGAAGTCAAACACCTGGGTGCCCACCAGATCGGACGGCATGAGGTCGGGCGTGCATTGCACTCGGCGGAACGTTCCCGAGACCGAGGTGGCCAGCGTCTGGGCCGCGGTGGTCTTGGCCAGGCCGGGCACGGATTCGATGAGGATGTGGCCGCCTGCGACCATCGTGGCGATCAGCGCTTCGCGCAAGTCGGACTGTCCGACCAGCGTCTGGGCGAATCTGGCGCGGATGCGGTCGGTGAGCTGCCGTGCGCGTCGCAGGTCATCCTGCGTCAGCGCGGCGGAAGGCGCCGGCACGGGCGTGCGCATGGGGGCGGCCGGCATGGCGCCCGTCGTGGGGATCGCGTTCGCGAGCTGGGACGGCATTGAAGGTTTCGAGGTGAATAAAGCCATGCTGCCCACCTTACCGTGACGAAGCAACCGCGGAGTGGGGATCGGGCCGATCCGCCTGCGCCGATGGCAGTGACCAGTCGACCGGTTCCGCGCCCATGGAGACCAGTGCTTGGTTGGCGCGGGAGAACGGGTGGGAGCCGAAGAACCCGCGGGATGCGGACAGAGGGCTGGGATGCGGCGAGGCGATGATGGTCGCATTGGTGAGCAGCGGCGCGAGGCTCTGCGCGTTTCGCCCCCAGAGGATCGCCACCAGCGGCTTCGGCTTGCCGTCCGCGTCCACCCGGGCGTTAAGGGCGCGGATGGCGGCCTCGGTGATGGTCTCCCATCCCTTGCCCTGATGGCTGTTGGGGCGTCCCACGCCGACGGTCAGGCACCTGTTCAGCAGCATCACGCCGCGCTGGGTCCAAGGTGTCAGGTCACCGTTGTCGGGCATCGGCACGTGCATGTCGTCGACGAGCTCGCGGTAGATGTTGACCAGGCTCTTCGGCAGCGGTCGGACGTCGGGCGCCACGCAGAAGCTCAGACCGACCGGATGCCCCGGAGTCGGGTAGGGATCCTGCCCGACGATCAGCACCTTGATCGAGTCGAATGGAATTGTGAAGGCTCTGAGGATATTATGGCTTGCGGGCAGGTACTGACGTCCTGCCTGCAGTTCGGAGCGGAGGAAATCGCCCATGTGATGACCTGCGGCTCCACGTCCTGCAGCGCTGCGGCCCATCCGGGCTCCACGAGCTGCGACAATGGTTTGACTGGATGTTGACTCATGATCTCTACTGTAGCGAGTGTGTCGAAGCTGTGCATATCCGGTGCATGACTGACGGCCGTCGCGCACTTGGGACACCATGGCCGGTAGACTTGACGAACGATACGGAAGGGTGATTATGGCCAAGGACAAGGAAACATACGATTCGTATGCCAAAGACGTGTTCGACAATCCTCCGGCAGGTCCGGTGGGCGTGCATCGGGGCGCGCGGTCGGCCGGGGCGCGCATGACGCCTTTCCTGATCGTGCTGCTTGTGGTGGCCCTGGCGGGCGTCGGCACATGGGGTGTGCTGTCGGGAATGTTCTCCGACGTGCTCTTCGGGAACAACGGCACGTCGCAGGCGGCCGACGACAAGGCGTCCGACAGCGACGACTCGAAGACCGGCGACACGACGAAGTCCGGCACGGGCGAGCAGTCCACTTCTAGTTCGACTGACGGTTCCTCCGACACGGCTTCCAATACCTCCACGGATTCCGCCCAGAGCGATACGACATCGAGCAGCAGCGACGGTTCGACCGATGGCACCGACACGAACGGGCGGGGGCGGACTCCACCGCCTCGTCCGACGCGCAGTCGACGCCGCCGGCCACCGCCGAGGCGAACAAGGCCACTTCCGTCCGCGTGATCAACGGAACCAAGATCTCCGGTCACGCCGCCAGCCGTGCGTACACGCTCAAGCAGGCCGGATACAAGAACGTCGTCTCCGCCAACCCCTCCGGTACGTTGCCCGCGAGCACCGTGGTCTGGTACCAGAACGAGACCGATGCGGCGACCGCGAAGGACATCGCCGTGACCTTGGGCATCTCCGACGTGCGGCAGATGCCGGGCATCTCCGCGCCCGTCGTCGTCGTGCTGATGCAGTGACCGTACATCGGCGAGAATCCGCGTCCCCGTAGACTTTGTGCGAATGTCCCCTAGTACCGTACAATGATATGGAGTCGCGAGGTGGGGGATGCGGTGCGGTTTTGAGCTCTCTTCCGCTTGTTCGCGGCATAGGAACAAGGGAAAGAATATAACAATGGCACAGGGAACTGTGAAGTTCTTCAGCGCTGGCAAGGGTTACGGATTCATTACCTCTGATGCTGGTGGGGATGATGTGTTCGTGCACTACTCGGTTATTCAAGACGATGGTTTCAAGACGCTGAACGAGGGCGATAAGGTCGAGTACGAGGCCGAACGTGGGCCGAAGGGAATGCAGGCCACGAAAGTGGTCAAGCTCTGAATCGTGCGAGGCTTTGCTCGTCATCGAAGCTCCGGTACCCAATGGGTGCCGGAGCTTTTTCCTTTTCTTTCGGCTTTACCGGATCGGTATCGGCATGCTACGGCCTTCGCGGATCACGCGATGATTTCAAGCCAACAGCGCAATCCTCGTGAATATGTTGGCACTCGGGCACCGAGAGTGCTAATCTCCCAATTAGCACTCGGGGAGTGAGAGTGACAGCCGGCAGCTGACGGTCGGCGGCCACGCCTCGCCCCAGGTGAGATTCAGTACCGTGAAGCCATTTGGAGGATACGCAACCATGGCAAAGATGATTGCATATGACGACGAAGCCCGTCAGGGAATGCTCGCGGGCCTCGACAAGCTCGCTGACACCGTCAAGGTCACCCTTGGTCCGAAGGGCCGCAACGTGGTGCTTGACAAGACCTACGGCGCTCCGACCATCACCAACGATGGCGTTTCCATCGCAAGGAAATCGATCTGGAGGATCCGTATGAGCGTATCGGCGCCGAACTGGTCAAGGAAGTCGCCAAGAAGACCGATGACGTCGCAGGCGACGGCACCACCACCGCAACCGTGCTGGCCCAGTCCCTCGTGCACGAGGTCTGAAGAACGTCACCGCCGGTTCCAACCCGATCGCGCTGCGTCGTGGCATCGAGAAGGCCGCCGACGCCATCGTCAAGGAACTCGTCGCAGCGGCCAAGGACGTTGAGACCAAGGATCAGATCGCTGCCACCGCAACGATCTCCGCCGCTGATCCGGAAGTTGGCGAGAAGATCGCCGAGCTCTGGACAAGGTCGGCCAGGACGGCGTCGTGACCGTCGAGGACAACAACCGCTTCGGTCTTGACCTTGACTTCACCGAGGGCATGCGCTTCGACAAGGGCTACATCGCTCCGTACTTCGTGACCAACGCCGAGGACCAGACCGCCGTTCTCGAGGATCCGTACATCCTCCTGACCTCCGGCAAGAGCTCCAGCCAGCAGGATGTCGTCCACATCGCCGAGCTCGTTATGAAGTCCGGCAAGCCGCTGCTGATCATCGCTGAGGACGTTGACGGCGAGGCGCTGCCGACCCTCATTCTGAACAACATCCGCGGCACCTTCAAGTCCTGCGCCGTCAAGGCTCCGGGCTTCGGCGACCGCCGTAAGGCCATGCTGCAGGATATGGCCATCCTGACCGGTGCCCAGGTCGTGTCCGATGAGCTGGGTCTGAAGCTCGACTCCGTCGACATGTCCGTGCTTGGCACCGCCAAGAAGGTCATCGTCTCCAAGGATGAGACCACCATCGTGTCCGGCGGCGGCTCCAAGGCCGACGTCGACGCTCGCGTGGCCCAGATCCGCGCTGAGATCGAGAAGACCGATTCCGATTACGATCGCGAGAAGCTGCAGGAGCGCCTGGCCAAGCTGGCCGGCGGTGTCGCCGTCATCAAGGTCGGCGCTGCCACCGAGGTTGAGGCCAAGGAACGCAAGCACCGCATCGAGGATGCCGTGCGCAACGCCAAGGCCGCTATCGAAGAGGGTCTGCTGCCGGGCGGCGGTGTCGCCCTGATCCAGGCTGCCAAGAAGGCCGAGTCCGCAGAAGCCGTCACCTCGCTGACCGGCGACGAGGCCACCGGTGCCGCGATCGTGTTCCGTGCCGTCGAGGCCCCGATCAAGCAGATCGCCGAAAACGCTGGCCTGTCCGGCGACGTGGTGATCGACAAGGTTCGCGAGCTGCCGGAGGGTCAGGGTTTCAACGCCGCCACCGACACCTACGAGGACCTGCTGGCCGCAGGCGTCACCGACCCGGTCAAGGTGACTCGTTCCGCTCTGCAGAACGCAGCTTCCATCGCTGGACTGTTCCTGACCACCGAAGCCGTGGTGGCCAACAAGCCGGAACCGCCGGCAGCCGCTCCGGCAGCTGGCGCCGACATGGGCTACTGATCCGCTCCCGGAATCCGCCATCGCAGCGCGGTAGCGCGTTGCAGCAGCGGATGCCGTAACACGGATTTGCCGCGATGTGAAGGGCTTCGACCTGTTGAGGGTCGGAGCCCTTTTCGCATGTCTGCTGGCATACCGGAGCGGATCACCGCCGTGATACTGTTCAGCCGGAAGCGAACAGTCGGGACGCCTGCGCTTCGGCGTCGGCGTAGACGGTGGATGCCTGGGTGAGCGCCTGCTGGATGGATTCCAGCGACGCCTCCATCTGCTGCTGTGCCGCACGCCACTGCGCGCTGACCGAAGTGAACTGCGTGGCGGCACCGCCACGCCAGGCGTCCTGGGCCCGTTGAGGTTCGTATACATTCCGTTGACCGCCTGCCGGATGGCGGCGATGGACGCCGAAACGGCGGCGGAGGAGGATTGGATCCGTTCGGAATCCACTTGATATTGGGGCATGGTTATTCCTTTCCTGTATTGTTCTGTTTTCGCCCGGTGACGTTGAAGCGTCCGGCCGGTAATGTGGAGGATATGACATTGCGAACGATGAGATACGGAAAAACGGATGATGTGGTCGAAGGCTCGGCCATTTTGGGGGTTATCGGCGTGTCGCGCGACGGATTTTCTCTGTGGAAACGGCTGTTTTCCGCGGTTTTGACGGTGCTGGTCATAACAATGGGATAACTTCGCCCGGTGCGGTCGCATACGCCGCCGGGGACGATTCGTCGTCCCGGAGGGGCAGGCCACGTTCTCCCAGGACATAACCGATCCCTACAACGTGCTCGGCTCCAATCTGACGAAAGTTACGGACGCCATATCCAGCACCTACGACAGCACCGGCGTGTCGGTCAAGCTGTCATACATGCTGCATTTCGAGGGGGTAGAGGACCCCGACCAATGGGCGCAGGAGGCGTTGGATGCCACCAACCCCAAACCGAACACCGTGCTGCTGGCCGTGGCCCTCAACGACGGCAAGCTCGTGGTCGCCGTCTCCGGCAACTCGGAATCGTGGCTGTACAACAAGACCACGTCGGACCAGCTGCTGAAAGCGCCTACGGGCCGGTCAGCGGCAGGAACCCCGACTGGTCCGGCTCGGCGATCGCCATGATGGATTCCATCGCCACGATCAAGACGACCACAGCGCAGCGCGGCACGGTGTGGAAATGGGTGGGCATATCCGTGATGTGCGGCGTGCTGGTGGTTCTGATCGTCATCGGCGTCGTGACGGTGGTTCGCCGTCGTCGCGATACGAAGGGCAAGCAGCCGGATGCCGAGAAGGACGCAGGAAAATCCACAGAGAAAGCCACGAAGAAAGACACGGGCAAGTCCGCCAGAAGCGGCGCTCCAAGGGTGATGCAGCCGAGTCGGACTCCCCGGCGGAGGACGACGGCAGGCCGCAGTCCGCTTCAAGTGAATCCGACGGGCAGTCCGCTCCGTCCGTACCCATGACGCGCCGCGAACGGAGGGAGGCATCCCGGCGCGGAAAGCGGTTCGGAACGTCGTCGCCGCCACCGCGCCCAAGCCGGGCAACACCGACGAAGCCGCCGACGAAGGCTCCCGGGAGCGTTTCGACGCGTGGCTGGCGTCCATTGTCCCGCAAGACACAGATGGTGTTCAGGAAACATCCAGAACATCGAGTCAAGCTGGTAACCATGAGCAAGCCGATTGAAGCATCCATTGTTGTTGTCGATGACGAGCCGTCCATCCGAGAGCTGCTGGTGGCATCCCTGCATTTCGCCGGTTTCGAAGTGAACACGGCCGCTTCGGGATCCGAAGCCATCGAGGTCATCGAGAAGACCCAGCCCGACCTGATCGTCCTTGACGTCATGCTCCCCTGACATCGACGGTTCACCGTGACCCGCCGCATCCGGCAGGAGGGCATTGGCGCCCCCGTGCTGTTCCTCACCGCCCGCGACGACACACAGGACAAGGTCATGGGGCTGACCGTGGGAGGCGACGACTATGTGACCAAGCCCTTCAGCTTGGAGAGAGGTCGTGGCCCGAATCCGCGCCATCCTGCGTCGCACCCAGCAGCAGGTGGAGGACGATCCGATCATCCGTGTGGGCGATCTCGAAATCAACGAGGACTCGCACGACGTGTCCCGAGCCGGACGGCCAATCGACCTGAGCCCCACCGAATACAAGCTTCTTCGCTACCTCATGGACAACGAAGGGCCGTGTGCTGTCGAAGGCGCAGATCCTCGATCACGTCTGGCAATACGATTGGGGCGGTGACGCGGCGATCGTCGAGTCGTACATCTCGTACCTGCGCAAGAAGGTCGACGGCATCATGGTGACCGACGACAACGGTGAACAGCACAAGGTCACCCCGCTGATCGAGACCAAGCGAGGCATCGGCTACATGATTCGCGAGCCCAGAGTCTCGGCGTGAGGCGGGCGCGATGACCGCACAGACACCTCCGCCGACGGGTGACGGAACCGCCGCACCCTTCGGCACCGGAACCGCGCCGACCGGCCGGCCGGGATCCGGGAACCGCGCAGATACTCCGCCGACAGCCGCCCCTGGAGCCAGAAGCGTGCGACCCATACCAGGGTGTGTGGGCGACACTGAAATCGATGTTCGTCGGGCGCCTGGACGCCGTTCCGCTGGCCACCAAGATCGTGGCGTGCACGGTTATCCTGCTGATCGTGGGTACGTAGCGGTATATCACTGACGTTGCGCCAGCTGGTCGGCAACCATGCTGGAGAAGACGGACACGCAGCTGTTCCGTCAGGCGCAACTGGTCCTCAACAACATCGATACCATGCGCCAGCAGAATAACGCCGAGAAATCCAGCAGCAGCCTGCTGTACAGCTACTTCGTGCAGATCCGCGACAGCGACGACACCATCTTGCGCAACGCCATCGTCCCCACTCTCAAGGACGGCGTCAGTTCGATGCCGTTGCTGCCTATGAACGGCAGCCGCGGAGGTGTGCAGCTCCAGCAGCCGTTCACCACCAACGCCGTCGTGACGTTGAGCGGGCGCAGCGTGGACCATTCCACGCTGGCCGAATCGCCGTGGCGCGCTGCCGTGGACCGAAATGAGGACGGCAAGCCCGGCGGCGTATGCTACATCGGTCTGTCGCTGAGCGACCAGCTTGACACCGTAAATACATTGACCCGTTACTGCATCATCGTCGGCGTGGCCATCGTCATACTCGGCGCCCTGCTGGCCACGCTGATGACAGAGAACACTGTCTCCGCTGAAGCGCATCGAGAAGACCGCCGCGAAGATCGCCGCTGGCGACCTCACACAACGCGTGCCCCCGGCGCCGGAGAACACGGAGGTCGGTTCGCTGTCGGTCTCGCTCAACGCCATGCTCACCCGAATAGAGCAGAGCTTCCACGAGCAGGAGGAGACCACGGCGAAGATGAAACGATTCGTCTCCGATGCCAGCCATGAACTTCGCACGCCGCTCGCGGCGATCCACGGGTATGCGGAGCTATACAAGATGCAGCGTGACCTGCCGGGTGCGCTGGGACGCGCCGATGAGTCGATCTCACATATCGAGGATTCGAGCACCCGCATGACGGTACTGGTGGAGGACCTGCTGTCGTTGGCGCGCCTCGACGAGGGGCGTGGCATCGACATCACCCAGCAGGTGCCGCTGACCACGCTGGTCACGGACGCGACCGAAGACCTGCACGCGCTCGATCCGGGCCGTGAGATTCGCCGCGGCACGCTGACATTCCAGCCGCGCAACGGGGATGAGCCGGCCGATCTGGAGTTCGTCGAAGGCCCGCTGCCCGATGTCATGCTGAAAGGCGACGGGTCGAGGCTGCGGCAGGTGGTCACCAACATCGTCGGCAACATCCACCGTTACACGCCGGCGACTCCCCGGTGGAGATATCCGTCGGCGTCATGCCGGCGTCGATCAGCCCCGAATCGTTGGCCGCATGTCCGCGAATGACGCCTCGATGCGCTACTTCATCGAAGCCGTGGACGTAAGCCGCTCCATGCAGATGGGCATGAACTACGCGGTGCGCTTCAGCGACCATGGTCGGGCGTGCCCGAGAACTCCCGCTCAAGATCTTCGAACGTTTCTACACCGCGGACCCGTCGGGCGCGTCTCAAAGGCGGCACCGGGCTTGGCATGGCCATCGCGCAGTCGGTGGTCAAGGCGCACAAGGGCTTCATCTGCGCGACCGACTCCCAGGGCGGCGGCCTCACGCTCACGGTGGTGCTGCCCGTAGCGCCGCTGGAGCCGAAGATCGCCGTGGACGAACCCCCTCAGGACGCCAAGGCGGAACGCAAGGCCGAACGCAACAAAGCCAAGCAGGAGAAACAGCAAGCGCGGCAGCACAAGAGCAAGTGATTCGCGTCCGGTGCGCTGCCGCGTGCCGTGCGTTCATGCATTGAGGTAAACTGATACTTTGATGTATTCATGAGCAGATCGAGAATCTGCCGGTCGACGAGTAACGAGGTGTGCCATGCCCAGTGGGCGCGTACGTTGGTTCGACGCGAAAAAGGGATTCGGATTCATTACGAACGACGAGGGCGAGGACGTGTTCCTGCCCGCAGCGGCTCTGCCGGATGGCGTGACCACCCTGCGCAAAGGCGCCCGCGTGGAGTTCTCCGTGATCGACGGCCGCAAGGGGCCACAGGCCATGGGCGTGACGCTGGTCGCATCCGTGCCGTCCCTGGTCAAGGCGACCCGCCCGAAGCCGGATGATATGGCCGCCATCGTGGAGGACCTTATCAAGTTGCTGGATTCCGCGGGCAACGAGCTGCGTCGCCATCGGTATCCCTCCGCCGCCGACAGCCGGAAGCTCGCCACACTGCTGCGTGGCGTGGCTGACAGCTTCGACGTGCAGGAATGAGGGGACAGGGGATAGTACATGCCTGAAACGACCATGCCTGAGACGGTTGTGGACGAACCCGGTATCGCGGATTCGCCCATCGCCTCCATCGACCCGAAAGACGCTGCCCGTGCCATGGCCGTCGAGGCTGCCGAGGACGAGAACGGCGTCGGAGAGTTCGTCGAGGCCATCGACGCCGGTGACGGCATCACCGATTACCGGTTCGTCTCGCTGATGCGCGGCTACGAGGGATGGCAGTGGTCCGTGACGATGTTCCACGATGTCGAACGCGACACGTGGACGGTGAACGAGTCAACGCTTTATTCCCCATGGAACAGGCGCTGCGCCCTCCGGAATGGATTCCATGGAAGGACCGTCTGCTGCCGACCGACCTGTCGGTGACCGACTCCATCGGCACCGACCCGGATGATCCGCGGTTGGAGGAAGGTTTCCGGGCGACCGCCGAAGCCGAGACCGGTGACACGCGCGTTTCGGATGCACGGGACGTGGAAGCGGAAACCGTACGGGTCCGGGCAAGGTCGATGCCGCGGATGAGGCATCGGATACCGGAGCATCGGATTCTGAGGCGCCCGACAGTGAACCTGTGGAGTCTCAGGACGCTCAGCCCACCACAGCTGCGGAGGATGTCGATGACGCGGTGAGCGCATTCGATCTGTCCCGTCGCCATGTGCTGTCCCCGCTGGGCCGCGCCCAGACCGCGCAGCGCTGGTATGAGGCCCTCGCGGCTTCCCAAGTCGTTGTCCACCAAGACCGCGTCGGGCAATCTGTGCTCCACCTGCGGGTTCTTCGTCGCGTTGCAGGGCGATCTGAGCGAAATGTTCGGCGTCTGCGCGAACAAGTGGAGCCGGACGACGGCAAGGTCGTCTCGCTCGACCACGGATGCGGCGAACATTCCGAAATCGAGCCGCCCGAGCCGAGCCACATGTGGATTCAATCCAAGCCCGCGTTCGACGACCTGCATATCGATGTCATAGCGCAGGCGCCGCGGGACGAGCGCGGCGAAGTGGAGCTGATCGAGAAGCTCGGTGTCGCCGGCCTGCCGTTCGACGTGCCCAAGGGCACGATCATCCTCAAATCCCAGCTGCCTGAAACGCGCTGACCCGAATCGCCCGCAACACGGGCAACGTCACGGCGGCCGAATGGCGGAATGACGATGGAACGATAATCGCCTGTGACACCACGCGAAGCGGTGTCACAGGCGATTCGTCTATATCCGGGGTTGCGCATCGGGCCAGCGCGCGATGGCGCTCAGTGCACGATGGTGACCGTGCACTCCGCGAAGTTCAGGATCTGCCTTGACACGGAACCGAGGAAACGGGCGTCCAAGCCGCTCAGGCCGCGGGATCCGACGACCAGATGGCTGGCGAACCGGGATGCCGTGGTCAGGCCCTTGGCCGCCGCGATGTGGAACGCCTTGCCCGTCACCTGAAGCCCGTCGGGAATATCGGCCTGCTCGATCATGCGACGGACGATGTCCTGCGCGTGATCCTGACCGGCGCCGATCGAGGCGATCGCGTTCTCATAGCCGGGTACCTCGCCCAGATCCTTCAGCTGCCAGCAGAACATGACCTGCAGTGGGGCGTGATGCAGCGCGGCGAAATCAATGGCGAACCGCAACGCATGACGGGACGTCTCGGAACCGTCCACGCCGACGACCACCGGACGTTTGCCCTTGGCCGCGGCCAGCTCATCGTCATCATGGTGAATCGGCATACCGGGGGCGAGCGAATGCGCGATATCATCCTGCACGCTCTTGTCCTCGTTGCCGGCGATCCTGACCACCGTCACCGGCACCTTGGCGGATTCGGCGAGGGAGGACGACAGCGACCCTACGAACCATCTGGTCACACGACCCAGGGATCGGCGGCCGACGACGATCTGTTGGGCATTCGCTCCGATCTGCAGCAGTCCAGTCGTGCCGGAGGCGTGCACGGAAGTGAGCTTCAGGTTATCGGGTCGAATGCGATGCCGGCGCTCGCCTCATTCACCCAATCCAGCAGTTGCTCGGTGATGGCCTTGCTCGCCTTCTCCCACGCGTCGGGATTGTCCGGCTGAGCTCCCATATCCCACGAATGCGTCCACGCATAGACCGCGTTGACCGCCCTGCCGCTCAAGGACGCCTCCTGAGCGCCCACTGCAAGGCCGTGAACGACTCCTCGGGCCGTCCACCCCAACGACGATGTCGCCGGCTCCGTCCGACGTCCGCGGCTCGGACTCGATGTTCACATCTGGTTGCGTCATGACATCCTCCTTGTTGGCATGTTATATTCAGCATATCGTTTTTCATTGCGTTATGAGCGCAATTATCGCGAGGAAAGGCATAAACGTCACCGCGAATCGGTAGAGTGTTGAGGACTAACAAGATGGAAGGACAAGCATGTTCGAACGGTTTACCGACCGTGCGCGACGCGTGATTGTGTTGGCGCAGGAAGAAGCTCGGACCCTCCAGCACAACTACATCGGCACCGAGCATCTGCTGCTGGGCCTGATTCGTGAGGGTGAGGCGTTGCCGCCAAGGCCCTCGAATCCAGGGAGTGACCTTGGACGACACCCGCAAGCAGGTCGAAGAGATGATCGGCAAGGGAAATGCGTCGCCGAACGGCCACATTCCCTTCACCCCGCATGCCAGGCAGGTGTTGGAGCTGAGTCTGCGCGAGGCGCTGCAGCTCGGTCACAGCTATATCGGCACCGAGCATATCCTGCTCGGTCTGATTCATGAGGGTGAAGGCGTCGGCACACAGGTGCTGATCAAGATGGATGTCAACCTTGGCGAGCTGCGTTCGGCCACTATCGACATGATCCATGGCAACAGCGGCGGCGCCAACGCCTCCGGCAAGGGCGATCTGGCCAACGCCGGCGGCGTGCAGGACAAGCGCAGCCAGACCGGTTCGGCCATTCTGGACCAGTTCGGGCGCAACCTGACCGCCGAAGCGGCCGAAGGCAAGCTCGACCCGGTGATCGGGCGCACCAACGAGATTGAGCGCGTTATGGTCGTGCTTTCCCGCCGCACCAAGAACAACCCGGTGCTGATCGGCGAGCCGGGCGTCGGCAAGACCGCCGTCGTCGAAGGCCTCGCGCAGAAGATCAACGCCGGTGATGTGCCGGAAACGCTGAAGGACAAGCAGGTCTACTCCTTGGACCTCGGTTCCATGGTTGCTGGTTCCCGCTACCGTGGCGATTTCGAGGAGCGCTTGAAGAAGGTTTTGAAGGAGATCAAGACCCGCGGCGACATCGTGCTGTTCATCGATGAGATTCACACCATCGTGGGCGCAGGCTCCGCGGATGGCGCCTTGGGCGCTTCCGATATGTTGAAGCCGATGCTGGCCCGTGGCGAACTGCAGACCATCGGCGCGACCACCACCGACGAGTACCGCAAGTACATCGAGAAGGATGCCGCGCTGGAACGTCGTTTCCAGCCGATCCAGGTGCATGAGCCGACCATCGCCGAGACCATCGAGATCCTCAAGGGCCTGCGCTCGCGCTACGAGAACCACCACCACGTGACCATCACCGATGGCGCGCTGCAGTCCGCGGCGGAGCTGTCCAGCCGCTACATCCAGGACCGTAACCTGCCTGACAAGGCCATCGACCTGATCGATGAGGCCGGTGCACGCCTGCGCATCAAGCGCCTGACCGCCCCGCCCGAGCTCAAGGAACTCGACGAGAAGATCGCGAAGGTCGCCGCCGAGAAGGACCAGGCCATCAAGGACCAGGACTTTGAGAAGGCCGCCGAGCTGCGTGACAAGCAGGAGAAGATCGAGTCCGAGCGCAAGGAGAAGGAATCCGCTTGGCGTGAGGGCGAGTCCGATGTCAAGATGGTCGTGGACGAGGACGTGATCGCCGAGGTGATCTCCCAGACCACCGGCATTCCGGTGTTCAAGCTCACCCAGGCCGAGTCCAAGAAGCTCATGGGCATGGAGAGTGAACTGCACAAGCGCATCATCGGTCAGGACGAAGCGGTTTCCGCCCTGTCCCGTTCGATTCGCCGCACTCGTGTGGGCCTCAAGGATCCGAAGCGTCCGGCTGGTTCGTTCATCTTCGCTGGCCCGACCGGCGTTGGTAAGACCGAGCTGGCCAAGGCCCTCGCCGAATTCCTGTTCGACGATGAGGATGCGCTGATCCGCGTGGACATGTCGGAATTCTCCGAAAAGTACGCCGCGTCGCGCCTGTTCGGTGCGCCTCCGGGATACGTCGGCTACGAAGAAGGCGGCGAACTTACCGAAAAGGTGCGTCGCAAGCCGTTCTCCGTGGTGTTGTTCGACGAAATCGAAAAAGCCCACCCGGACATCTTCAACACGCTGTTGCAGGTGCTGGACGATGGCCATCTGACCGATGGCCAGGGACGCAAGGTGGACTTCAAGAACACCATCATCATCCTGACCACCAACCTCGGCACTCGTGACATCGCCAAGGCCGCCAACACCGGTTTCAACCTGGGCACGAACACCGAATCGAGCTACCAGCGCATGAAGGAACAGGTCTCCGCCGAACTCAAGCAGCAGTTCCGTCCGGAGTTCCTGAACCGTCTGGATGACATCATCGTGTTCAAGCAGCTCACCGAACCGCAGGTGCGCCAGATCGTCGACTTGGATGTCAAGCGGCTCAACGACCGTCTGTTCGACCGTCACATGTCGCTGGAGCTCACCCCGGCCGCCGGCTGACCTGCTCGCGCAGAAGGGCTTCGACCCGCTGCTGGGCGCCCGTCCGCTGCGTCGCGTGATCCAGCGCGACATCGAGGACGCCATTTCGGAGAAGATTCTGATGGGCGAACTCGAAGATGGTCAGCGCGTGGTGGTCGACTCCGAAGGCGAGGGCATCCTCGGCGAGTTCACTTTCTGCGGCGAACAGTTCGACGACGCCAAGCCGAGAACGAGCCGGCTGCGGAGCCGGCAACGGAGGAGTCAGCTGACAAGTCGGCTGACAACGCCGCTCCCGCCTCGCAGGAGGCCTGATCGGGTACCGGTTGACCGGCCGACTGACCACCCCCAGTCTCGCTACACTCGACAGCCCCGCCAGCGGGGGCGTGAATTGGCTCCCGCTGGCGGGGCTGTCGCGAAGCGACTGGGGGTGGTCTGCAATATCCTCCCACTCATGCCGTCCTCAGGACGGCAAATCACCCGCACCCATACTCCCACCATGCGATTCCGTCCTACAGTGGAAACCGACACAACGAAGTGTTGGTCAGAAAGTATCTGGCCGCGATCATTACTGTGGTCTGTGCTATGACATATGCGATACCAATTGCACACGCAGACGGAACCTCCCGAAAACGAGTTGGTCACCGTCGTGTCGGTACAGGACGATGAGAGGATGGTCAGCGCCGACATTCCAGCACAGTATGTGCAGGAGTATAAGAACAGGCTCAAGAACGAAGAATTCAAGGCCGCCGAGATTGCCGAGGCGACCGGTTCCGAGATAAGTCTCATGACCACGACAGCTAACAACCCGCTGAAGCCAACCGTGACATATTTCCGGAAAAGCAGCTGCTTCATGCAATTCATATGGCCGGTGGTTTGTCATACCTGAATGTAACGAACGGCCTATTCATGATTGCTATCATCGTATTCGCCGGTCTGCTTGGCCTGTTGCTCAGTATGATGATGCGTCGGCAGCAGACCCGTGAGCAGGCGCATGAGCGCATGCTGGAGCGGGAGCGTCAGGAACATCACGCTCAGACGCTCGACTACGCCACGCAGGTGCACGACTCGGGCGGACACGGTATCCGTTGATCGGTTGCGTCGACTATGTGACGCTCTTCGAGAAGAGCTTGCCGGCAAGGGATTCCATGGAGGGTTCGCGCTGCACGACAATGGACTCATGGAAGACATCGGCCCCGATCATATGACGCTGCTTGGCGAGCCGCTCAATGAAATCGCCCATAACATCATCCGGCATTGCCCGGCAGGTTGCGAATTCGATTGCAGCGTGATGCTTCACGATGACGTCGCAGAAGTCACCCAGTACAATTCCGTGACTCATCCGGCCGATAAAAGTGAGACGGCGGTCTCCACACATATGCCTGGCCTGTATCGTGACAGACTGCTCCATATCGGCGGCATGCTGCGCACCGAGGTCAGGACGGCACTTGGATGCTGATGCCCGTGTGCCTCTAACGCATCAAACCTGACCACTGTCGTAGCGTCCGCGGTGTCGTAATACAAAAAAGAGCGCCGGGGAGAATTCCCTGACGCCCATGTCAACGAGACGATGACAGCCGGTAATCGGTGTGTCGGCCGACCGTCCTGACGACGGCGGTACTTTACCGGCACACACCGGGCCGGACAGCGAATCGGCCTACTTGATGGCGTTCAGCCACTGCTCCTTGGTGGCCTTCTCCGCCTCAAGCTTGGCCTTCTTCTTCGGATCGGACTCGGGCCGCGATCTTGGCGTCGAGTTCGGCGAGCTGTGCGTTGAGCTGCTCCTCGAAGGAGGACTTACGGGCGTCGGCTTCCGGATCGGACTGCTTCCAGGCGGCATCCTCAACAGCCTTGATCTGCTTGTCGACAGCATCAAGACGGCTTTCGATGCGGTGCATGTCATCGCGCGGAACGTAGCCGATCTGGTCCCACTCGTCTTGGATGACTCCCAGCGCCTGACGCGCCTTCTTCGCGGCGGCCTCGTCGGCGACGGGCACCAGGGCCTCGGCCTTCTTCAGCAGCTCCTCCTTCTTGGCGAGGTTCTCTTTCTCGGAGGTGCTGATCTGGTCACGGTCGGCCTGACGCGCGTTGAAGAACTCGTCGGCTGCCTTGCGGAACTGCGCCCACAGCGCGTCGTCATCGCTGCGGCCGACGCGGCCGGCCCGCTTCAACGGTCCATCAACTCGTTGAACCGGCGCGAGGTCTCGCCCCATGCGGTCGAGTCCTTCAGCTGGTTCGCCTCGGCGATGATCGCCTCTTTCTCGGCCTTGGCATGGGCGCGCTCGACGTCGCGGGCCTGCGACCACTTGCGGCGGGCCTGGTTGAACGTGGTGCGTGCGGCGGAGAAACGCTTCCACAGCGCGTCGGCCTGCGGCTTGTCGATGTGCACGGACGTGCGCTGATGCTGCTGCCACTGGTCGAACAGGGAACGGAACTTGTCGGCGGTGGAACGCCAGTTGATCTCGTCATCCAGCGAGGATGCGAGGGCCTCGGCCTTCTCGACGATCTTGGTGCGTTCTTCGATGGCCTTGGCGATCGCCGCCTTGCGGGCCTTGGTGAGCTCGGCCTTCTTCGCGGCGCCGGCCTCCTTCAGCTGCTCGAACTGCTGCTTCAGCGCGGCCATGTCGCCGACCGCCGCAGGCTTGTCGGTCTCCTGCTCAAGGGACTTCAGCGTCTCGTCGATCTCGTGCGACTTCACCGTGTCGGAATGCAGGCGGCTCGCCAGCAGATCCAACTTGGCCTTGAGGTCAAGGTAACGACGGGCGTACAGCGACAGCGCCTCCTCCTTGGAGACGTCGGGGAACTGCCCGACCTCACGCTCGGAGTCGCCCTCCCTGACGTACACGGTACCGTTGTCGTCGACGCGGCCGAACGCTTCGGCCGCCTTCACCTCGGTGTCCGAATAGCCGGATGCCGAAGCGGCGGGGGCGGGGCGCTTGACCGCTTTCTTGGCGAATGCGGCCGGCGAAGGGGCGTGGGGTTTCGGCGCGGATGCAGGGGTCGGTGCCGGTGTGGGCGTCGTTGCCTGCTCGGTGGGTTCGGTGGTGTTGTCGGATATGGTGGCAGTCTCGTCGGCCATGGCCAGCTCCTTATAAGCTTGAAGGTAGTCGTTGGCTGGGGAAAATCCGAATGGATTTTTCCCCAGCCTCCCCATTATAGGGAATCGTGGCTAAAGGTGCATCAATATCAGGATTCCCGGAGTGGCTCCCCTCCGAACGTGTTGTGGAGCAGCGTGTTATCGATACGCTTCGTAAGGTTTTTGAGCTCAACGGCTTCATCGGCATTGAGACGCGAGCGGTGGAACAGGGCTCCAGTCTGCTCAAAAAAGGCGAGACCAGCAAGGAGATTTACCTGCTGTCCCGTCTGCAGGAGGTCGGGCACGAATCCGACACGCCGGTCAATGACCGGTTGGGTCTGCACTTCGATCTGACCGTGCCGCTGAGCCGGTATGTGGTCGAGCATTCCGGCGACCTCGCGTTCCCGTTCAAGCGTTGGCAGATTCAGAAGGTGTGGCGTGGCGAGCGTCCGCAGGAAGGCCGCTTCCGCGAGTTCGTGCAGGCCGATATCGACGTGATCGGCGCCGGCGACCTGCCCGACCATTACGAGGTCGAGCTGCCGCTGGTCATGGTGTCGGCTCTTGAGGAGCTGCGCGCGTTCGGCCTGCCCAAGGCGACCGTGCACGCGAACAACCGCAAGCTGTCCGAAGGCTTCTACCGCGGACTTGGCCTGACCGACATCGAGGGAGTGCTTCGCGAGATCGACAAGCTCGACAAGATCGGCGCGGACGAAGTGGCGAAGCTGCTCGTCGACACGTGCGGCGCCGATGAAGCGCAGGCCCGCGCCTGCCTGGAACTGGCCGAACTCACCGCCGCCGACGGCAAGGGGCTCGCCGACAAGTTCGACGCGCTGTGCGCCGCGCACGGCATCGTGGCCGATTCCGACGCGTACATGCTGGCCCGGCAGGGACTGGACACGCTCGCGATGATCGTCGACGAAGCCGCCCTCATCCGCCCGGGCGCGGTGATCGCCGACCTGAAGATCGCCCGTGGACTCGACTACTACACCGGTTCCGTATACGAGACCTTCCTCGACGGGGCGGCGTCGCTTGGCTCGATCTGCTCCGGCGGCCGTTACGACAACCTCGCCTCGCAGGGCAACCGCAAGTACCCGGGCGTCGGCCTGTCCATCGGCCTGAGCCGTCTCGTGTCGTACATGCTGCACTCCGCCGGAGCGCACGCCAGCCGCGTCTGCCCGGCATCCGTGCTCGTCGCCGTGTGGAATGAGCAGGATCGTCCGCCGCGAACCTCATCGCGAACACGCTGCGCTCCGCGCGGCATCGCCGCGGACGTCGCGCCCACCGCGGCCAAACTCGGTAAGCAGATCAAATATGCCGACAAGCTCGGCATCCCGTATGTGTGGTTCCCGGCCGGCGCGACGGACGGCGACGACACGGCATCCGACGAGGTCAAGAACATCGTCACCGGCGATCAGCAGCCGGCCGATCCCAAGTCGTGGCAACCGGATACTGTGTATGCCCGGCAAACCGTTGTAATCGACTGATTTTCGTCAGCGCCCGTCCTCTGCCGGGGACGGGCGCGCGTTGCAGGGAAACCATTGCATAGATTGCATAAGAAAGAGGAAGCATGAGCCAGACGGCTTACAGAACACATCATGCCACCGAGGTGACCGAAGCACTCGTCGGCCAGAAGGTGACGCTCGCAGGTTGGGTCGATCGTCGCCGCGATCACGGCGGCGTGGCGTTCATCGATTTGCGCGACAACACCGGCCTGGTGCAGATCGTCATCTACGACGAGGAGATGGCGCGCCCGCTGCGCTCCGAGTTCGTCATCCAGGTCACCGGCGAGGTTCGTCTGCGCCCGGACGGCAACGAGAACACGCATCTGGCCACCGGCAAGATCGAAGTCGTCGTCGAGACCATCGATGTGCTCGCCAAGTCCGATGCGCTGCCATTCCAGGTGTCCACCGCGCTCGAAAACGAGTCCGAGAACAAGCTGCCCGGCGAAGACGTGCGACTGAAGTACCGTTACCTCGACCTTCGCCGTCCGTCCATGCAGCACAACCTCAAGCTGCGCTCCGACATGGCCAAGGCCGCCCGCCACGCGCTGGAGGAGATGGACTTCACCGAGGTCGAGACCCCGACCTTCATCAAGTCCACCCCGGAAGGTGCCCGCGACTTCGTCGTGCCGGCCCGTCTCGTGCCGGGTTCTGGTACGCTCTGCCGCAGTCCCCGCAGATGCTCAAGCAGCTGCTCATGGTCTCCGGCGTCGAGCGTTACTACCAGCTGGCCCGCTGCTATCGTGACGAGGACTTCCGCGCCGACCGCCAGCCGGAATTCACCCAGCTCGACATGGAGATGGCCTTCGTGGACCAGGAGGACGTGATGGCCATGGCCGAAAAGGTCATCGCCGCCATCTGGAAGTCCGCCGGCTACGACATCAAGCTGCCGATCCAGCGCATCACCTGGCAGGACGCCATGGACAAGTACGGTTCCGACAAGCCGGATCTGCGTTTCGGCAACCCGCTCGTCGAGCTCACCGAATACTTCAAGGACACGCCATTCCGCGTGTTCCAGGCCGACTACGTCGGCGCCGTCGTCTTCAAGGGCGGTGCCGCCACCCCGCGTCGTCAGTTCGACGCATGGCGGGCCAAGCACGTCAGCGCGGCGCCAAGGGCCTCGCCTACGTGTCCTTTCACCGAGGACGGCGATCTCAAGGGACCCGTCGCCAAGAACCTGTCCGACTCCGAGCGCGAGGGCCTGATGGCCGCCGTCGGTGCTGAGTCCGGCGACGCCGTGTTCTTCGCCGCCGGCTCCCGCGAATCCTCCCAGCTGCTGCTCGGTGCCGTGCGTGTGGAGCTCGCCTCCCGCGAAGGCCTGCTGGATCCGAAGAAGTTCGCTTTCACCTGGGTTGTGGACTTCCCGCTGTTCAAGCCCACCGACGATCCGGATGACGATGATGTGGCAGTCGGTCACTCCAAGTGGACCTCCATGCACCACCCGTTCACCATGCCCTCCAAGGATTGGATCGACAAGTTCGACAAGGATCCCGAGCACGCCATGTCCGATTCCTACGACATCGTCTGCAACGGTGAGGAGATGGGCGGCGGTTCCGTACGTATCCACCGCGACGACATTCAGGACCGCGTCCTCAACGTCCTCGGCATCGCTCCCGAAGAGGCCAACGAGAAGTTCGGCTTCCTGCTTGAGGCATTCAAGTACGGCGCTCCGCCTCACGCGGGTCTGGCCTGGGCTGGGACCGCACCGTGTCCATCCTGGCTGGTGCCGACTCCATCCGCGACGTCATCGCCTTCCCGAAGGCCGGTGGCGGTCGTGACCCGCTGACCGGTGCCCCGGCTCCGATCAGTGACGAGCAGCGTGCCGAGACCGGCGTCGACTACGACCCGGATGCCGAAGACTGAGTAACATCTCGCTGTCTTTGACGGGAGGCCCAGACCATGCAGTCGTCTTCTTTGCATATCCGTCTGTGCAGTGCACAGGCCGTTTTTTTCGCAGTTGTCCGCACCCTGCTACCCGTGAGGATTGCCGAACTGCTGTTTTGCGTTCCTAAGTGCGCGCCGAAACGATGAGTGCGCGCACATAGGCACGCAATGGCCCGGTTTGCGTTCTTAAGTGCGCGCGGTCGTCGTTTCGGCGCGCACTTAGGAACGCAATGACGGCCAAAGCACATCAGATGCATGCCATATCGACCATTTGATGATGGGCGATGAGGTCGGCAGGGCACAATGGGATCGTGATCACCATTGGAATCGTGGATAACGACCGGTTCGCATTGCCCATGCTGGATATGCCGCTGACCGACATTCCCGGTCCCGAGATCTGCCGGCGTGTTCGTGCTGCATCAGCCGACATCGTGGTACTTGGCATCACATCGTATTCGTTGGATCATTACCGTCAGCTGGCGATCGATGCGGGCGACCAGGGGTTGATTGCCAAAAGCGTGACGCCGAAGGAACTCGCCGAAGCCATGCGGAATGTCCTGGTACGGCCGTTCCCGGGTTTCCCGACCACGGAACAGGCACATGGGTCGATAGTATCGGCATCGGCGCGACGAGTCCCGGACACTGTCGAAGCGGGAGCGTGAGGTGTTGGGTCTGTATGCCGACAACTATTCGACGGCGTAGATTGCGGAGCGCCTGGGAATAGCGGATTCGACGGTGTCCGTGGTGGTGCGGCACGCGAAGGTCAAGCTCGGCGTCGCCGCTCGGTTGGAGGCCGTGCGCGTGTTTCGTGCATTGTACTGAGTCGAATACGGTTTGAACATCGTGCGTCTGGTTACGGTGACCACCCCCAGCGGCCGGTACCGATCGAAGCCGCTGCCATGTCGATCCGGCATGTTGATGACGTCATGCGTGTCATGCAGCGCCCGCATGACGATGGAGCGCAGCGATTGTGCTTCCGCTTCCTCCAGCAGCCCTGCGTCGAGGTCATGATCGATACGCATGACCGCGTAGGCGAGATCGTTGGAGATTCGGTCGTGCACACGCACAAGACCCGCAAGGCACCGCCCGAATTCGCCGCGGCTTTCGTCACCGCGGACACGCACGCCGACCTCAACTGCGTGGTCAAGCACACGCTGGAGGTGTCCAAGGTCAGTTTCGCGCCGATTGACGCGGCCGTCGAGGCGACCGGCATGGAGTCGGGCGGCATGTCGCCGATCGGACTGCCCGATGACTGGCCGCTGCTCGTCGACCAGCATGTGCTGTCGATTCCCAAGCTGTATCTCGGCTCCGGCATCCGCCCGTCCAAACTGGTGGTCGACGGCTCGATCTTCGCCGATATTCCCGGCGTCCGATTCGTCCCCGGTCTGGGCAAGCCCCGGCAGTAAGACACCGCGCGGTACCGCGGGCGAGTCGCACAGGTGAGTCGCATATTGGACGAGAACGTGAACTTCTTGTGCCTTCAATAGTTTATACTGCTCAATATGTCAGAAAAAAGAAGCAATACTCCCCGTGGTGCCGCTGGTACCGGGCAATGAACCCACAGGACGACCTCTCTCGTCGAACTGACTCACGTGGAAAAAGTACTTCGGCGACCTCCACGTATTGAAAGACATCAACCTGACCGTCAACAAGGGCGAAGTGCTCGTCGTCGTGGGGCCGTCCGGCTCCGGCAAGTCGACGATGTGCCGCACCATCAACCGCCTGGAGACCATCGAGTCGGGCGACATCCGCATCGACGGCAAGGCGCTGCCCCAGGAGGGCAGACAGCTCGCGCAGCTGCGCGCCGAAGTCGGCATGGTGTTCCAGTCGTTCAACCTGTTCGCCAACAAGACGATCCTTGAAAACGTTACCCTCGCGCCCATCAAGGTGCGCCACATGGACAAGAAGGAAGCCGAGCATCTCGCCATGGATCTGCTGACCCGTGTCGGCGTCGACTCGCAGGCGTCCAAGATGCCCTCCCAGCTGTCCGGCGGCCAGCAGCAGCGCGTGGCCATCGCCCGCGCGCTCGCCATGCGCCCGAAGGTCATGCTCTTCGACGAGCCGACCTCCGCGCTTGACCCGGAAATGATCAACGAAGTGCTCGACGTCATGGTGCAGCTCGCCCGTGAAGGCATGACGATGATGGTCGTCACGCACGAAATGGGCTTCGCGCGCAAGGTCGCCGACCGCATCGTGTTCATGGCCGACGGGCAGATCCTTGAGGAGAACACGCCCGACGAGTTCTTCGGCCATCCGAAGACCGAACGCGCCAAGGACTTCCTGTCGAAGATCCTCACGCACTGATTGGTCGTGACGCATATGACGGTATTCAACACTCGCATCAGGCGCATCGCCCGCCGCGCGCTCGCGGCGCTCGCCGCCGTGGCATGCACGATGTCGCTGGCCGCGTGCGGCGCCGACGAAAGCGGCAAGATACGCATCGGCATCAAGTTCGACCAGCCCGGCCTCGGCTTCAAGAAATCCGGAACATACGTCGGCTTCGACGTGGACGTGGCCAAGTACGTCGCCAAGAAGCTCGGCTATTCCGAAGACGAGATCGTCTGGAAGGAAGCCCCCTCCAAGCAGCGTGAGGCCATGCTGCAGAACGGCGACGTCGACATGATCCTCGCCACCTACTCGATCACCGAAGAGCGCAAGAACGCGGTCTCCTTCGCCGGCCCGTACTTCGTGGCCGGGCAGGACCTGCTCGTGCGCAAGGACGACCACTCCATCAACGGCCCCGAAGACCTCAACGGCAAGCGCCTGTGCTCGGTCACCGGTTCCACTTCGGCCGCCACAGTCAAGGAGAAGTTCGCCTCCGAAGTGCAGCTCATGGAGCAGCCCGGCTATGCGGAATGCGCCACGGCGCTGTTCTCCGGCATCGTGGACGCGGTCACCACCGACGACATCATCCTCGCCGGCCTGGCCTCCGCCTCGCGCGGCAAGCTGCGGGTCGTCGGCAAACCGTTCACGCAGGAATACTACGGCGTGGGCATCAAGAAGGGCGACACGGCGCTCGCCAAGAAGATCAACGCCGCCATCACCGAGATGATCAGGACGGTTCCTGGGAGCGCGCCATCGCCGACAACACCGAGGGCACGTCGTACACGCCGAACGCGGAGTACAACCCGCCGAAACCGACCGAGGGGAGAAGTAGCATGGACGGATTCATCCAACTGTTCAGCGAGTACGACGTTCCCGCCGCGTTCCTGGTCAACATCGAACTGACGCTGTGGTCGGCCCTGTTCTCGCTGATTCTCGGCGTGGTGCTGGTCATGATGCGCATCTCGCCGATATCCTCGCTGCGCACCGTCGCCGGAGCCTACGTGGAACTGTTCAGAACCTGCCGCTGACCATCATCATGGTGTTCATGGTGCTGGGCGCCTACGCGCAGCTCAAGCTCACGTTCTCCGACACGTTCGTCACGAACTTCTTCTGGCTGGCGGTGACGAGGCCTGAGCCTGTACACCGCGGCGTTCGTGTGCGAGTCGCTGCGTTCAGGCATCAACACCGTGCCGATCGGCCAGGCCGAGGCGGCTCGTGCGCTCGGATTGGGCTTCATGCAGTCGGCCACGCAGATCATCCTGCCGCAGGCGTTCCGCGGCTCGGTCGCGCCTCTCGGCAATACGCTGATCGCGTTGCTGAAGAACTCCACGGTGGCCGCGCCGCGTCGGTGGCCACGGAGACGTCGTCGCTGATGAGCACGATGATCGAATTCCACCCGGACGTGATCGTGCAGATCTTCCTGATCTTCGCGTTCGGCTATGTGATTCTCATCATCCCGATCGGCATGCTGACCACGTACCTGTCCAACAAGCTCGCCGTGCGGAGGTGACGACATGGCTGATACTTCCAATTCCGTATTGTTCGACCAGCCCGGTCCCAAGGGACGCCGCACCATCCGCATCGTCAACTGGGTCGCCGCGCTGATCTTTGTCGGCGTGCTGGTGCTGATCCTCATGCGCCTGCACAACCCGCCGGACGGCGAGAACCAGCTCAGCTGGGAGCTGTGGAAGCCCGCGCTGGAGCGTGAGGCGTGGACCGATTTCATCTTCCCGGCCTGTGGATGACGGTCAAGGCGTCCATCGTCGCCGTTGTCGGCTCCGTGGTGTTCGGCCTGGTGTTCGGCGTCGGTACCGACTGCTGCCGAACGTGGTGCTGCGGGCGATCTCGTCGGTCGTCGTGGAGTTCTGCCGCGCGGTGCCGGTACTGCTGCTGATGATCTTCTTCTGGCGCTGGTTCGCGTTCGCGGGACTGTCCAGCCCGTCCTACTGGGCGGTGGTGCTGGCCCTGGTGCTGTACAACGGCTCCGTGGTCGCCGAGCTGGTGCGCTCCGGCGTCGGCAATCTGCCGGGCGGCCAGCGTGAGGCCTCGCTCGCTTTGGGCCTGACCGAAACGCAGTCGCTGATGGAGATCGAGGTGCCGCAGGCCGTCTACGCGATGTTGCCGGCCGCCGTCACGCAGCTGGTCGTGGTGCTCAAGGATACCGCGCTCGGATCGATCATCATGTATACCGACCTGCTGCAGGAATCGCGCCGACTCGGCTCGATGTACTTCAACATCCTGCAGACGCTGGTCATGGCCGCGGTGATTTACTTCATCGTCTGCTGGCTGCTGTCGCGTCTGGCCGAATGGCTGCCGTCGCGCATGCAGCAGCGCACCGCGGCGCCGACCGAACCGGAACCAGTTCCGCCGATCGCGATCATGGATCCGTCCAACGTCAACCAGATCGCCGTCGCCAAGGAGGTCGAGGAGCGCCCCTTGCGCGGCACGCCGCTCACATACCACGCGCACCATCGCGGCAGCAACGCCTCGATCCACAACTGGCAGCGCACGCGCTACGAGCAGGGCTTCGACGAGGCCATCCCGATCCGCAGGGTGGAGATGAGGGCGATGCCGAGCAGAAGAACGCTGAAGACGACGCGTAATGACCCGTGTAGATTACGGTCCGCGCAGGAATACGCGGACAGCGTCCCGCAGCCTGACCCGATAACGGCCGGGCCGGCACTCCCCGACAGGGGATGCGCCGGTCCGGCCGTTCGATATTCCGCCGCGGAAATGCTTCACAAGGCGGCGCATGGGACGTACAATCGGGGGCATGGCCAAAGGCGACGGAAAATCGGACAAGACAGATAAGCCGGACAAGTCGGGCAAAGGAGCGAAGTCCGAGAAAACGGACAAACGCTTCGACAAGGTACTGCGGCTCGCCACGAACCGCATCGAAACCATCGAATCGAGCACGACGGTGGCTGAACGACTCGCGAACGCCGCCAAATCCAGTGAGCTGCTCAGCGCTGTATGGTCGCTGCCGCCCGCGCAGCGTCTCATGTTCCATCACGGTGTGCATATCGACGATGTCGCCGGAGACTCCACACCCGGCTTCCCAGGCGGCAGGGATGACGCTGAACGGTTCATCACGCTCAGCTCATCGGAGATCGCCCGATATCAACGGCTGCTGTATGCGAACGGCGTCAAGGGCTCGCGCCGCCGGCTGCTCATCGTGCTGCAGGGCATGGACGCCTCCGGCAAGGGCGGCATCGTGCGCCACGTGTTCCGGCAGGGCGACCCGATAGGCATCCACTATCACGGTTTTGGCAAGCCGACCGACGAGGAGACGCGGCACGGCTTCCTGTGGCGGGTGGAACGCGAGCTGCCAAAGAACGGGTGGATCGCGGTGTTCGACCGCTCGCATTACGAGGACATCGTCATGCCGCATGTGTACGGCACGTATCCCGAGGCCGAATGGCGCGGCCGGTACGATCTGGTCAATGAGTTCGAGCGTTCGCTGGCGGCCGACGGCTGCGCGATTCTCAAGATCTTCCTCGTCGTGAGCCAGGAGGAGCAGAAGAGGCATTTTCTCGGGCGTCTCAACGACCCGACCAAATACTGGAAGTTCGACATGTCCGACCTGGACGCGCGCGAACGCTGGGACGACTATATGGGCGCGTGGCAGGAGGTGTTCGAGAAGACCAGCACGCAGACCGCGCCGTGGTATCTGGTGCCCGCCGACAACCGCTGGTATTCGCGAGCAGTGGTCTCGAACTGCTGCGCACCACCTTGAAGAACATGAACATGACATGGCCGGGACTCGACCCGGACGTCGATCCGGACGAGGTTCGGCGGCTGCTGGGGTGAACTTGCGCCCGCCGGTCGATTCCGCGAGCTGCGCCGGCGTGTAGACTGGGGAACCACTATGGCAGATACAGAACATTATGGTTCGCTGGGGGCGCTGGCGCCCGCGTGTGGGACGAGGGCGAGCGCAACATCGACACGGATGAGATCTATGAGCGTTTCTTCACCTGGGTGGAGGACGTCAAAGGCGTGGAACCGTGGCCACATCAGGAGGAGGCCATCATGGACCTGCTGGCCGGCGACCATGTCATTTTGAACACTCCGACCGGTTCGGGCAAGTCGCTGGTGGCACTCGGCATGCATTTCGCCGCGTTGTGCACGGGCCGCCGTTCCTATTACACGGCTCCGATCAAGGCTCTGGTGTCTGAGAAGTTCTTCGACTTGGTCGAAGTGTTCGGCCGCGAGAACGTCGGCATGATCACCGGCGACACGCATATCAACGCGGATGCGCCGATCATCTGCTGCACCGCGGAGATCCTCGCCAATCAGGCGTTGCGCGAGGGCCGCCACGCCGATGTCGGCTGCGTGGCGATGGACGAGTTCCACTATTACGGCGATCCCGAGCGCGGCTGGGCTTGGCAGGTGCCGCTGCTTACGCTGCCGGATACGCAGTTCCTGCTGATGAGCGCGACGCTGGGCAATGTCGACGCAATCGCCGACAAGCTTGAGGACATGACGGACACCGACGTGGATATCATCGCCGATGCGCCACGTCCCGTACCGTTGACGTACGAATACACACTCGACCCGTTGGAGAAGACGGTGGAATTGGCGTTCGGCAAGGGCGAGACGCCGATTTACGTGGTGCATTTCTCTCAGGATGCCGCGCTGGAGACCGCCCACGCGCTGGCCAGCACCGGCGTGTCCAGCAAGGAGCAGCGCGCCGCGATCGCGAGGCCATCAAGGGCGTGAAGTTCACGACCGCGTTCGGCAAGATACTGCAGCGGCTGTTGCGTACCGGCGTCGGCATCCACCATGCCGGCATGCTCCCGCGCTATCGTCGTCTCGTCGAGCAGCTTGCGCAGCAGGGGCTGTTGCCGGTCATCTGCGGCACCGATACGCTGGGAGTCGGCATCAACGTGCCGATCCATTCCGTGGTGCTGACCGCGCTGACCAAGTTCGACGGCACCAAGATGCGTCGCTGCGCGCCCGCGAGTTCCATCAGATCGCCGGTCGCGCCGGCCGCATGGGCTTCGACACGGAGGGACTGGTCATAGCCGAGGCGCCCGAATACGAAATCGAGAACGCCAAGGCTCTGGCCAAGGCAGGCAACGATCCGAAGAAACTGAAGAAGATCAAGCGCAAGAAGGCTCCTGAAGGTTTCGTAACGTGGAACGAGAACACGTTCGACAAGCTTATCGACGCGGCTCCGGAAACACTGGTGCCGCATATGAAGATCACCCATTCCATGGTGTTGAACGAGGTGGAGCAGGGCGGCGACGCCCGCTACCGCATCGACCGGCTTATCGACGATTCGGCGCAGACTCCGGAGCAGAAGGAGCGCCTGCACGCCCGCGCGGACGAGATCTTCCAGACCTTGTTCGACACGAACGTCATCGAGACCGAAGACCGTGACGATGGCGGCAAGGATTATTTCATGACCGTGGACATGCCGGACGATTTCGCCCTCGACCAGCCGCTAAGCCCGTTCCTGCTGGCCGCGTTGGAACTGCTCGACCCGGAGTCGGACACGTATGCGTTGGATGTGATATCCATGGTTGAGGCCACGTTGGAGGACCCGAAGCAGGTGCTGCGCGCGCAGGAACGTCAGGCGCGCGACGAGGCGATGATCCGCATGAAAGAGGATGGCCTCGACTATGACGAGCGTATGGACAGGCTTCAGGAGATCACCTATCCCAAGCCGCTGGAGGACATGCTTGACGCGGCGTTCGATCAGTACCGGCACGACGTGCCGTGGGCGAACGACTACTGGCTGAGCCCCAAATCCGTGGTACGCGACATGGTCGAGACCGCCTCCGACTTCACCGGATACATCTCGCGGTACAACATCGCCCGCTCGGAGGGCACGCTGTTGCGCTACCTGTCCGACGCCTACCGTGCGTTGGCGCGTACCGTTCCGCAGGAAAAGCGCGACGAGCAGCTTGACGACATCATCTCCTGGCTGCGCGTGGTGGTCCGTTCCATCGACTCCTCGCTGGTGGACGAATGGGAGCATGCCGGAACCGATACCGACGCGTCCGAAGCGGCCGCCAATCTTGCCGCGCCCGGCGCAAAACAGGCCGTGGTGGAGGATCGCCGTGGACTCACCGTATTGGTGCGCAATGCCATGTTCCGCCGTGTGCAGCTCATGGACCTCGACAAGCCGGACGAGCTCGGCGCGCTCGATAAGGACTGGGGCTACGGCGTGCACGAGTGGGAGGACACGCTCGACGATTACTACGACGAGCACGAATACGTCAACATCGACGCGAAGGCACGCAGCGGCGAACTGTTCATCCTCGACGAAAGCAAGGAGAACAGCGAGCACGCCTGGAAGGTGCGGCAGATCATCGACGATTCCGATGGCGACCACGATTGGGCCATCACCGGAACCGTCGACCTGGACGCCACGCAATCCAGCGGCGAGGTTGTCTTCTTCGACTACAGCGTGTCCAACTGACGGCGCATTTCGTCGGCGTCGACTTCGAGCGGCGGCCAGATCATGTTCATGTTCTTGAGCGTGTTGCGCAGCAGCTCGGAGACGACGGCCCTCGAATACCAGCGGTTGTCGGCAGGCACCAGATACCACGGCGCCTGCTCGGTGCTGGTGCGCAGGAACACATCCTGCCATGCGGCCATGTAGTCGTCCCAGCGGGCGCGCGCCTCAAGATCACTCGGATCGAACTTCCAGTATTTGGTCGGATCATCGAGACGGCTCAGGAAGTGGCGTTTCTGCTCGTCTTTGCTGACCACGAGGAAGATTTTGATGATGGCGCATCCGTCGGCCGTCAATTGCGATTCGAATCGGTTGATTTCGTCGTACCGTGCCTGCCACACTTCTTCCGGCTGCGTTTTGTAGATGCGCGGCATGACGATGTCCTCGTAATGGGACCTGTCGAAGATGGAGATCCATCCGTTGTTCGGCAGCTCGCGTTTGATGCGCCACAGATAGTCATGGTCCAGTTCTTCGCCTTTCGGCGCGCCGAACCCGTGATAGTGCATGCCCATCGGGTCGCCTTGGCTGAACACATGTCGTACGATGCCGCCTTTGCCTGACGCGTCCATGCCTTGCAGCACGATCAGCAGTCGCCGATGCGAGCCTTTCACGCCATTGGCGTACATAAGCCGCTGGTAACGGGCGATCTCCGACGAGCTGATGGATATGAATCGTTCGGCATCATCCTTGTTGCCGTCAAAACCAGGAGTGGAATCGCCATCTATGTCCGATACCTTCGTGTCGTGATGGAATCGCAATAGCTGGGTCGGCGGCAACGTCCATACCGAGCTCAGTAGTTCGCTCGCTTTGGCGGCGTTCGCCAATCCTTCGGCGACGGAATCGCAATTCTCGCTTTTTTCCAGCCGATCTTCCACTTTGTTCAGCGTTTTCGCGATCGACGACATTCTGGCGTCGTCTTTTTTCGCATCCTTGGTTTTATCCGCCATGTCAAGCCTCCTGCTTGGTACGGACCACATGCGTGCAGTCCATCGTAGACACGAAAGGGGCCGCTTTCCCGTATTTCGCGGAAAAATGACCCCTACGCGTGTTATGCGATACCGGTGCTATTCGTCGGCTTCGGACTTGTTCTTGTCCTTGCCATCGCCCTTCGTCTTGAACGGATTGTCCTTGATCGGATGTCCATTCTTGTCGAATTTGACCTGGCTTTCCGGATGCGTCTCATCGAAGCCTTGGGCGTACCTGGTCTGACGCCACTGGTGGATGGACGCGTTGGTGCCGCGATGGTGCACATGGTAGACACGCTGCGCGCCACCCAGCGGCACGCCTTCCTTGGCCACGGCGATCTGGTTCACATTCGACGGATCCATGATGGCGATCGGCGCGACCGGTTCCGGTTCGGCCGGTGCAGCCGTATGCTGCTGCATGCGCGACGGCAGCCATTCGGCCAGCCTGCTTAGCAGCCAGCAGACGATGAAATAGACGACCGCGGCCACCACCAGCGTCTGCAGAATGTTGAAGTACATCGATCCAAGTCGACGTGATTCCTGCAGCAGGTCAGTGTACATGATGATCGAGCCGAGCGCGGTGTCCTTCAACACGACGACCAGCTGGGTCACGGCCGCCGGCAGCATGGCGTAGATGGCCTGCGGCACTTCGATCTGCAACAGCGACTGCGTGCGGGTCAATCCCAAGGCGAGCGAGGCCTCACGCTGGCCGTTCGGCAGGTTGCCCACGCCGGAACGCACCAGCTCGGCCACCACGGATCCGTTGTAGATCACAAGCGCGAGCACCACCGCCCAATACGCGGGGCTGGGCAGACCTGCGAAGGCGAACCAGCGCCAGAAGAAGATCATGAGCAGCAGAACGGGGACGGCTCGTGCGAATTCCACGATCACGCCGGAAATGGTACGGATCAGCAGGCTCGGCAGCAGTCGGCCCACACCAAAGACCAGGCCGAACACCACGGCTCCGACCACGGCCAGTACGGACGCGCGGATCGTGGCCCACAGTCCCGGCAGATAGAAGTCGGTCCATGCTTCGGCGTCAAGCGCCGGCTTCCACAGTTCCCAGCTCAGCTGGTTCTCGCCGTCCGGCGGATTGTGCAGACGCATGAGGATCAGCACGACCACCACCGCGAAGATGATGCCTGCGATCCAATTGACGATACGGATGGTTTTGCGGCCCTTCGGGCCCGGCTGGTCGAACAGTACGGCGCTTTCATTGCTTGCCATGTCGCGTCACCTCCTCACCGCGAGCTTGTTGGACAGATACGTGGTCAGCATGCCGATCGGAATGATCAGAACCACATAGCCGAAGGCGAAGATCAGGAAGATCGGTACGATTTGGTCGGCGTGGTATTCGATCATTTCGCTCATCATCGTCGAGGTTTCGGTGGCCACGGATGCCGCCGCCGCGACAGTGGAGTTCTTCAGCAACGCGATCAGCGTGTTGCCCAACGGCGCCACGGAACCGCGGAACGCCTGCGGCAGGATGATCTGAGTGGCGGCCTGCATGAAGTTCAGGCCCAACGCGCGGGCGGCCTCGGCTTGACCAAGCGGCACGGTGTTGATGCCGGAGCGCAGCGATTCACATACGAAAGCCGCGGTGTACAGGCTCAGGCCCGTCACGGCCAGCCAGAAGAAGTTGGTGGCGAACGTGTCGGAGAAGCTGAACTTCAGCTGCGCGTACGCACCCAGCACCATGAACACCATGATGATGGTCAGCGGCAGGTTCTTGAACAGTTCGACGTAGGCACCGGAAACGGTACGGAGCGAGGCGATCGGAGAAATGCGCATCATCACGAGGATGACGCCCAGAATCGTGGAGAACAACGCCGACCACAGGGTCAGCTCGATGTTCACCAGAAACGCGCCGGGAATGTTGTATTGGCTGAACAACGCGAGGAATCCGTCCATCACTTATTCCCCTTTCCATTCGGCACCGGCGGATTGTACTTGGCGTTCGGCGTGTAGGCCACTCCCCTGGTGTTGTCGGAAATGGCCCTTTGCCAAGAACCGTCCTGAATCATATCGGTGATGGCGTTGTTGATTTTGTTCTTCAGCTCGGTGTTGCCCTTCTTGACACCGATGCCGTAATACTCCTGGGTGAACGGCTTGCCCACCACGCGCAGGCGTCCACGTGAGGCGGATGCGAGGCCGGCGAGAATGATGTCGTCGGTGGTGGCGGCGTCCACAATGCCGGAAAGCAACGCGGTGGCGCATTCCGCCATGCCGGGCTGTTCCATCAGCTGGGTCTGCTTGGCGAACTTCTCCTTGACGTTGACGGCGGATGTGGTGCCGGTCATGGAGCACAGCCGCTTGCCGTTCAGATCCTTAGGTCCGTCAATGCCGGTTTCGTCCTTGCGTACCAGCAGATCCTGTCCGGCCACGAAATACGGGCCGGCGAAATCGACGACCTTCTTGCGTTCGTCGGTGATGGAATAGGATGCGACGATGTAATCGACATCGCCGTTCTGCAGCATAGCCTCACGCTGCTTGGACGGCGATTCCTTCCATACGATCTCGTCTTCGGAATAGCCGAGTTTCTTGGCCACGTACTTGGCCACGTCCACGTCGAAGCCGACGTAGGTGCCGTTCTTCTTGAAGCCCAGGCCAGGCTGGTCGAATTTGATGCCGATGCGGATCTTGCCGGTTTCGTCCGCGCCGCATGCGGATACCGCGAACACGCACGCGCACGCGCAGAATGCCGCGACGGCTCTGCGCAACATGCGTTTCGCCGTGATCGAAAGTGGTTTCATATCAGGTTCCTTCTTCTGTCGTTATGTTCCGTCACTTCAGTGGGTGAGGATCTTCGACAGGAAATCCTTGGCGCGATCGGTCTTCGGATGTTCGAAGAAGTCGTCCGGCGTGCTCTGTTCGAGAATCTGTCCGTCGGCCATGAACACGACCTTGTCGGCCACCTTGCGCGCGAAACCCATCTCGTGGGTCACGCACAGCATGGTCATGCCTTCGTGGGCGAGTTCGACCATGACGTCAAGCACTTCGTTGACCATTTCCGGGTCGAGCGCGGACGTTGGCTCGTCGAACAGCATGACCTTCGGCTGCATGGCGAGGGCGCGGGCGATGGCGACACGCTGCTGCTGGCCGCCGGACAGCTGCGACGGCATTTTGGAGGCCTGCGAGGCCACGCCGACGCGGCCCAGCAGATCCATGGCCAGGTCCTCGGCTTCCTTCTTGCCCATGTGGCGCACCTTGATCGGCGCCAATGTCACGTTTTCCAAAATGGTTTTGTTGGCGAACAGGTTGAACGATTGGAACACCATGCCCACTTCCGCACGCAGTTTGGCGAGTTCCTTGCCTTCCTGCGGCAGCGGTTTGCCGTCGATGCGGATATCGCCGGAATCGATGGTTTCCAGACGGTTGATGGTGCGGCACATCGTGGATTTGCCGGAGCCGGACGGTCCGACGATGACGAGCACCTCGCCTTTGCGTACGGTGAGGTTGATGTCCTTGAGCACATGCAGATCGCCATAATGCTTCTCGACATGGGTCAGTTCGACGAGCGGCCTGTTATCCGCTCCCGCGTCCGGCATGATGGGACGCTTCGCTTCGGTTTCTTTCATTTCAGACATAAAGGGCAGTATAAGAAAGCAATGCGAAATTCATGTTTCCTATACTGCCCGTTCACATCATTTCGTCCGGAATATGAGACATTTCATACCGTTTGACGAACATATTCATCAAACGGATCGCCGCCGGAGCAATGTCACAGCACCTTGGAGAGGAAGGTCTTCAATCGTTCGCTCTTCGGATGGTTGAAGATCTCGTCAGGGGTTCCCTCTTCCTCGATCACGCCGGCATCGGTGAAGATGACCCTCGTGGCCACTTCGCGTGCGAAGCCCATCTCATGGGTCACCAGCACCATGGTCATGCCTTTGGCGGCAAGGTCGCGAATCACTTCGAGCACATCGCCCACCATTTCCGGGTCGAGCGCGGATGTCGCCTCGTCGAACAGCATCACCTTCGGATTCATCGCCAGCGAGCGCGCGATCGCCACACGCTGCTTCTGCCCGCCGGACAGCGATTTCGGCATGGCGTCGGCTTTTTCGGCCAATCCTACGGTTTTCAGCAGTTCCATGGCGTGCGCGCGGGCCTGCTCATCCGTTTCATGATGCACCAGTTTCGGTGCGAGGGTGATGTTGTCGATCACGCTCATGTTGTTGAACAGGTTGAAATGCTGGAACACCATGCCCACCTGCTCGCGCACCTGGTCGATGTTCACATGGCTGTCCGTCAAATCGTGTCCGTTGACCACGATCTTGCCGCCGGTGGCCTGTTCGAGTCCGTTCAGGCAACGCAATATGGTGGATTTGCCGGCGCCGGACGGTCCGATGATGCAGATCACCTCGCCTTTGCGCACGGTCATGTCGACGCCTTTGATGACCTCGGTCTGCCCGTAGCTTTTGTGCAGATCCTTGACGTCGATGATCACATCGTTCTCGTTCATCGGTTCACCTTCCTGTCCACGATGTTGGCCAGCCACGTCAGGATGGTGATGGCCACGAAGTACATGACGCCGACGATCAGCAGCGTTTCGGTTACGCGGAAGTTCGCCGCGTACAGCTGCTGCGCCTGGTACAGCAGCTCACCGAAGCCGATGGCGAGCAGCAGAGAGGAGTCCTTGATCATGATGACCAGCTGGTTGATGATCGAAGGCATGGCGATTTTGCTGGCCTGCGGCAGAATCACTCGGCGCATGGCCTGCCTGTGGTTGAGTCCCAGCGAACGTGCGCCCTCCATCTGTCCGGAATCGACCGATTGGACTGCGCCACGCACGATTTCCGCCAGGTACGCGCCGGAGTTGAGCGACAAGGTCAATGCGCCGGCGACCCAGATGTTCACGCTATGTCCGATGAGCTGGGGCACGCCGAAGTAGAAGAAGAACGCCCACACCAGGATCGGGGTGCCGCGGAACACCGCGATGTACACATTGGCCAATCCTGCGGCGATTTTACTTTCCGAAACCTTCATCAGGCCGAACGCGACGCCGAGCACCAATGCGATCGCGAAGGAAAGCAGCGTGATCAGCAGCGTGTTCCTCAAGCCCGTCAGCAATGCCGGCATCGACTGTTTGACCAGTCCGAGGAAACCGACCTTCTGTTGTTCGGCGCT
>VOFH01003108.1_pt1 | contig 45781 bp, 57 predicted proteins | sample 5384091 | NCBI WGS metagenome assembly VOFH01 (sample SAMN12384727, study PRJNA508395) | human gut metagenome | isolation source: healthy gut G | host: Homo sapiens
CCACTTTAAGGCCTTTGACCTTGGGAGCCCACCTCCACGACTTCTCCCACGCCCTCATGGCCCAGCATAATGGGGTAGACCGATTCGGGAAGCCCTTAAAGGTGCGGTGGATGAGCTTGATGTCGGTACCGCACATGCCGCAGGCAATGGTCTTAACCAGCGCCTGATACTCGTTGTACCGGGGCTTGTTGACCTCGTGAACGGTAATCCTGCCATCTCTCTCGACGACCAGCGTTTTCATAGAAAAGGCCCTCCTTTAATGAATATCGTAATATTGGAATGTCACTACATAACAAAATAAAAAATAAAGCAGCATGTATTTACAAGAGAGATCATAACACAAAGCATTTAAAAATGCAACTAAATTGGATGTAAAAATAAAATGAGTTTTATACATATTTCCATGGAAGAGGAAGGAAATAAGCGGTATGATACTGCATATATTATGATACAAAAACCGTTCCTATTACGCTTGTGTGCAGAATCAATAATTTGGACGGTGAAAAAACGTAAATTATGCACCAATTTATAAAAGCTATATTGACAAGTTTAAAATTTAAGCTATACTAAGGGCAACGATATGTTACTACATAGTATCAATGCAACGCAGTCCGGTGCAAACCGGATACCGTAAACACAAAGTCGGCCGCGGACAACGGCCGTTTTGTAAGCAAGGCAACCCAATACAAGAAGGAGGAACACCCGAATGAAGAAGAAGAAACTCATTGCAACGGTCCTCTCCGCATCCATGCTGGTCGGACTGCTGGCCGGCTGCGGCAGCAGCACAGATCCGGCTGAAAGCCCTACTGGCGGCGGTGAAACCACCCCGGCTCAGGGCGAGACCACTCCCGCCCAGAACGACGTAGACTATGCCAATTTTGTGATCGATCCCGCCCAGATCCCACAGGAAAAGCTGGACACCACCCTGTACCTGGCCGTCTCTGTCCGCGGTCTGGAGAACCCGTACATCGCCACGATCAACGAGGGCATGAAGCTCTTTGCCGAATATCTGGATTCCATCGGTCAGAAGTATGAGATGCAGGTGCTGGATTCCCAGGGCGACAGCGCCAAGGAAGTCGACAACATGCGCCAGTTTGCGGCCAAGGCCAACGGCAACGCCATTGCCTACGCCGATCCCAACGAGGACACCATTGCCTACTCCCTGGCTGAAGCCATGGCGGAGTCCGGCGGCTATCTGGGCACGGCCTGGAACAAGCCCGCCGATGTGGGCCCCTCCGATCTGGACCCCAACTGGGTGATCCACACCTCCCCCGACAACGTGGTGAACGGCTACAATATCGCCAAGGCCCTGTTCGACTCCATGGGCGGCGAGGGCCAGATCTTCGTGGTGCAGGGCCTGCTGGGCAACACCGCGTCCAACGCCCGTTATGAGGGCCTTCAGAAGGCTCTGGAGGAGTATCCCAACATTGAGGTCGTGGCGGACGACACGGCCAACTGGAACACCGACGAGGCTCTGGCTCTGGTCGAAACCTGGCTGACCCAGTACCCCCCGACGTGGGCGGCATCTGGTGCGCCAACGACAATATGGCCACTGGAGCTCTACAGGCGCTGGACGCGGCGGGCCTGAAGGGTAAGGTTGGCGTGTGCGGCATTGACGCCAACACCGATATTGTGGAGGCCATTGCCAACGGCGAGGCCACCGCTACCGTCTCCTCCAATGGATACCTCCAGGGCGGCTATACCCTGGCCATCTGCTACGCGGCCTGGGCCGGCCTGCTGGACCCCGCCGCGCTGCCCGCCGACTTCCGCGAGTTTGCCACCCCCACTGTGCTGATTGACAGCCCCGAGGCCGCAAAGGATTGGCAGAACTACAAGCCGGAGTTTGACTTCAGCCGTCCCTTTGACTGCCGCGTGGCCGGGTGACCGGCCGGAGCACCAATCCTGAATAACGGATAGTCAGAACGGCCGGGGCTGGGATCGTGGTCCCAGCCCCGGCTTCATATTAAGTCTCGCCGTCAGAGATCGCTGCCGTGGTGTGAGGGAGTGGTCCGTCCTAGAGCGAAATTGGAGCGACGATTATGATGAAATTAAATCCTGCGGCGACCATCACGGAAGAGTTCGCCGAACGCATCAAGAGTGAAAACCGCAGCGCAAAAATGATGAAGCTGGCACCGTTGATCGTGCTGGCCTGTCTTGTGGTTGTCTTTCTCATTGTCTGTGGGGCCAGCTTCCTCTCCCCCAAGAATATTATGAATATTCTCAACCAGATGGCCCTGCCCCTGGTAGTGGCCCTGGGACTGACCTTTGTCATTATGCTGGGCAGCATTGATCTGTCCATTGACGGAAGCGTGGGCATGGCGGGCTCCCTGTTTGCCTGCTTTGTCCTCAACAGTGAATTTGCGTACGATCTGGGTTTCCTCAGCGTGGTTATTGCGGTAGGTGTGAGCATGCTCTGCGGTCTGCTCATCGGCCTGTGCCACGTCTACCTCAAAATCCCCTCCTTCATGGCCTCGTTTGCCTTTATGTACATCTGCAAGGGCATCGGTATGGTCTCTTACCAGGGGCATCCTCCCACGATCAAGGACCCCGTTATTACGGCTCTGCCCACCACCACCTTCCTGGGCATCCCCTTTATCACCTGGGTTGCCATTGTGATGTTCCTGCTGTGCTTTTTTATTCAGGAGTATACCGCCTTCGGCCGGCATATTTACGCCGTGGGCACCAATGAGAACATTCCGCGCTCCGTGGGCGTCAGCGTGGAAAAAAGTCAAAATCGGCGTGTTTACCTGGCCGGTTTTTTTTCCTGTTCGGCGTGGCGGGCGTCATCGGCGCTATCCGCCTGGGCCAGGGCCAGATCGCCATCGGCGACGACAAGATGTTTCCCGCCCAGGCGGCCGTGGTGGTCGGCGGCACTTCGCTGGCCGGCGGCAAGGGCGGCGTGGTCAACACCATTGTTGGCGTGCTGATTATGACGGTGCTGGATAACGGCTTGGTCATGCTGAACGTCAACCCAAACATCCGCACCGGCGTCCAGGGTGTCATCATCCTGGTGGCCGTCATCTGACTGCGGCCCGCGGCGCCAAGGTCATCAGCAAATAAGGGGCGGGCAGAATGAGTGAACTGGAACGCAAGAACGGCCCCTCCGCAGTGGCGGAGACCGTGACCAAGGACGGCCGCCGGATTGGAACGGAGATTCTCTTCAGCGCCAAGGACATCACCAAGACCTTTTGGCGGCACCCAGGCCCTGAAGGGAGTGGAGCTTGAGATCCACCCCGGCGAGATCGTGGGTCTGGTGGGCGAGAACGGCGCGGGCAAGTCCACCCTGCTGAAGATCATTATCGGCGCCCAGCCCCAGACCTCTGGTACCATGAGCTTCCACGGCGCCCCCTATGAACCCAAGACCCCCATGGACGCCAACAAGGCGGGCGTGGGCATGGTCTTTCAGGAGCAGTCCCTGATTGTCACCCTGAACGTGGCCCAGAACATTTTCTTTGGCCATGAAAAGGACTTCAAGAGGGCCGGTGTCATCAACTGGGCCAAGATGAACCGGGCGGCCGCCGAGGTGCTGGCCGCGGTGGACATCACCAATATCAGCCCCACCAAAAAGGTCAGCGATCTGAACTTCGCCACCCGCCAGATGGTGGAGATCGCCAAGGTTATGAACGTCACCAAGCAGTCCGGCAGCGAACACTGTCTGATCCTGCTGGACGAGCCCACTTCCGTGCTCAACGAGGCTGAGGTGGAAAACCTCTACAAGCAGATGCGCAAGATCGCGGCCCAGGGCCATGCGGTCATCTTTGTCTCCCACCACCTCAACGAGATTCTGGAGGTCACCGACCGCATCTATGTCTATAAGGACGGCACCAGCGTGGGCAGCCTGGACACCAGGGACGCCGACGAGGCCAAGCTGTACGAAATGATGGTGGGCCAGTCCACCACCACGGAGTACTACCATCTGGACCGCCAGACCGTACCCCAGGATGATGTACTTCTGGAGGCCAAAGACCTGGGCCTGCACGGAATCTTCAAGCATGTCAACTTCCAGCTTCACCGGGGAGAGGTGCTGGGCCTGTGCGGCGTGGTGGGCTCCGGCGCGGAAGAGGTGTGCGAGGTGCTCTGCGGCGACGAGAAGCCCTCCTTCGGGGAAATCGCGGTCCGCGGCAGGGCCGTCCGCTTCCGCTCGCCCAAGCAGGCGCTGAGGAGGGCATCCTTATGATCCCAAAGGAGCGCCTGTTTGAGGGCATCGTCTCTACCCTGTCGGTGGAGGATAACATTGCCCTGTCCAACGCCAAGCAGATGGCCAAGGGCCCCTTTGTTTCGGGCGCGGCGGTGCGCAGGCAGGCCAAGCACTGGATTGGCGAGCTGCGGATCAAGACCCCCGGGCCCCAGGCGCTGCTGCGCCAGCTTTCCGGCGGCAACCAGCAGAAGGTGGTATTCTCCCGGGCCCTGGCCAGCGGTGCGGACATCCTGCTGCTCAACCACCCCACCCGCGGCGTCGATGTGGGCGCCAAGGAGGAGATCTACGCCCTGATCCGCGACATGACGGATGAGGGCAAGGCTGTAATCGTACTGGGCGATACAACAGACGAATGTATCGGCTTGTGTTCCCGCCTGCTCGTCATGAAGGACGGCCTGGTCACCGGCGAATTTGACGCCCCCGCCGACCACAAGCCCTCCCAGGTTGACGTGGTCAGCCTGATGATGTAAGGAGGAATCGAGCTATGAAGACAAAAACTCCCAATGTGTCCGGCAGGAGTGCATGGCTGCGGGACAACATCACAAAATACTTCAGCTTTTCGGCCATCATTATTCTGCTGGTAGCCCTCTCCCTGACCCAGGACAACTTCCTGGGCACCAGCAACCTCAAAAACCTGCTGCGCGACACGGCGCCTCTGATGATTATGTCCGCAGGCATGACAATGGTGCTTCTGTTCGGCTCCATTGACCTGTCCATGGGCGCGGTGTGCTCCGTATCCAACGTGACCTACATCCACCTGATGCTGGCTTTCCAGGACAGCTTCAGCAATCCTTCTCCTCACCAGCCTGGCGGCCATGGCGGTCTCTCTGGCGTTTGGCCTGGCCTCCGGTCTGGCGCTGGGCATCATTCACGTCAAGCTGAAGGTACCCTCCTTCATCGCCTCCCTGGGCTTTATGTCCCTATGGCAGTCGGTGGCCCTCCTCATCACGCAGAACCCCGAGTCGGTGCCCAAAGCCCTGTGGGGCACCGTGGAGTGGTACAAGATCGCCTTCGGTGTGGTGGGCCTGCCCCTGATTGTGGCAATCGCCATTATCCTGTTCATCCACTGTGTTACCCGTTACACCCCCAGCGGACGGACCATTTTTGCCATCGGCGGCAACGAGCGCACTGCCCGGGTGGCCGGTATGGGCGTGGATAGGACGAAGATTCTGGTATTTGCCATCAACGGCGTGCTGGCCGCTCTGGCCGGTATCTTCCTGGCGGCCAACCTCCGCTCCAGCGCCCCCACCATCGGAGACCCCTTTACCCTAAAGATTGTGGCGGCCTGCGCCCTGGGCGGCACCTCGCTGGCCGGCGGCAAGGGCAGCGAGCTGGGCACCATCCTGGGCGTGTTTACCGTGGCCATCATTGAAAACGGCATGAACTTTATCGGTGTCAACGCCTACTATCAGAACATTGTCTTTGGTATCTTTGTGTTGGCGGCCATCGCCCTTACGGTGGACCGCAGCATCCGCGGCCAGATCGTCAAGTAAGAAAGAAGGAGTGCCTCTTATGTCCGATGTAAAACCGTTTGTGCTGGACTTTGACCTTGTAAGCGGCTTCTGCACGAGCGGCAAGGTCAAGCCCACCCAGCGCAGAGTGTCCGACATGGTCGCCCAGTTTGCCAATGAGGCGGCGGCCCGGGCCATGGTGGAGGGCGACCCCTGCTGTATGAGTTCTACGGCCTGGATTTGCCCGAAGACGACTCCGGCGTGCTCCAGTTCGGCACCACCATCCTCTACCCCGGAAAGGTGGGAGAGGAGTATTTCATGACCAAGGGCCACTTTCACACCATCCTGGACACCTCCGAGATCTACTACGGACTCAGCGGCCACGGCATGATGCTGATGGAGACCCCCGAGGGCCAGGTGGACTGGAAGGAGATCGGCCCCGGCGAGGCCCTCTACGTCCCCGGCCGCTGGGCCCACCGCAGCATCAACACCGGCACCGAGCCTCTGGTGATGTTCTTCGTCTACCGGGGGGACGCCGGCCACGACTACGGCACCATCGAGGAGAAGGGCTATCGGAAGCTGGTGGTGGAGCGGGACGGAAAGCCCGCCGTCATCGACAATCCCAAATGGAAGGTGTAGCCCCGCCCTTTGCGGCCGTCCTGTTTGATCTGGACGGCGTCCTGCGCAACACCGAGCCATACCACCGTATGGCCTATGCACAGTTGGCCCGCAGCCTGTCCGGGGGCGCGCCCCCGGACGCCGGGGAGATCGCGGGTAAGTCCAACCTCCAGCTCTACGAGGCTCTGGTGGCCCGCTTCGGCGGGCCGGCCACGGCGGAGGAGCTGTCCCAGCGGCACTTCCGGCTGGTCTGCCAGATGCTGGAGGAGTACCGGGTGGGGCCGATGCCCGGCCTGGAGGAGGCTCTGTCGGCCCTGCGCCGCCGGGGTATCCCCTTTGGGGTGGTGTCCTCCTCGTGGCGCTGGTATGTGGAGCGCTGCCTGCGGGAGCTGGACATGTACGAGGACGCCGCAGTGATCGTCACCGGCAGCGACGGCCTGCCTCAAGCCAGCCCCCGCCCCTTATCAGGCGGCGGCCCGGGTCTTTCGTCCCGCCCCGCCCGGCGCGGTGTTGGCCGTGGAGGACAGCGGCAGCGGCGTCCGCTCCGCCGTAGCGGCGGGTCTGGCCCGCGCGGCGGTATACAACCCCGACTCGGGGGCGCAGGATCTGTCCCCGGCCCGGTGGCGGCTGAACAGCCTGTACGAGCTGCCCGCCCTGCTGGACGGCAACTAAACCAATCCGATTTTTGTTTACATAATAAGGAGGTCATTTCCATGTCCATGCTGCAGCATTCCACCCGCGCCTGGGGCTCCCCCAGCCGCTACATCCAGGGCCGCTATGAGCTGGAGAACATGAAAACCCCACACCGAGGTCTACGGCCGCAGGGTGTTCTTCCTCATTGACGTGTTCTTCTTCGCCGACTACAAGAAGCGCTTCGAGGCCCTGTACGCCGGCAGCGACAGCCAGATCCAGTGCGAGCAGTTCGGCGGCCAGTGCACCGAGGAGGAGATCCTCCGCTGCACCGGCCTGGCCAAGGCCCTGAACCCCGACGTGGTGGTGGGCATCGGCGGCGGCAAGACCATGGACACCGCCAAGGCTGTGGCCGACAACTACAACGCGGCGGTAATCATCGTCCCCACCACCGCCTCCACCGACGCCCCCGCCATGGGCCTGTCCGTCATCTACACCGCCGCGGGCGAGCACGTGGGTGCCCGCCACTACAAGAAAGAACCCCGATCTGGTGCTGCTGGACACCGACATTCTGGCCAAGGCGCCCATCCGCTTCCTGGTGGCCGGCATGGGCGACGCCCTGTCCACCTACCCGGAGTGCCGGGCCAACGTGCAGTCCGCCTCCCCCAACTACGTCAACAGCGGCTATCATCAGACCATCGCCTGCATTGCCGTGTCCAAGGCGTGCCACGAGACCATCCTGACCAAGGGCGTCAGCGCCAAGCTGGCCGCCGAGCAGGGCCTGTGCACCAAGGACGTGGAGGATGTCATCGAGGCCAACACCCTGCTGTCCGGCCTGGGCGTGCAGAACGGCTCCTGCGCCGGCGCTCACTCCATCGCCGAGGGCATCACCGTCCTGGAGCCCTGCGCCAAGCTGCTGCACGGCGAGGTAGTGGCCTTCGGCATCCTGGTGCAGCTCATCGTGGAGGGCGCCCCCGCCGAGGAGCTTGACGAGCTGTACACCTTCTTCGAGGAAGTGGGCCTGCCCACCACCTTTGACGATCTGGGCATTCCCGACGCCACCGAGGCCGACATCAGGAAGGTGGCCGAGACCTCCATGCACTCCTACTGGGACGTGGAGCCCTTTGCCGTCAACCCGCAGATGGTCTTTGACGGCATCATGATGGCCAACACCCTGGGCAAGCGCCGCAAGGGCCTGTAAGCGGGCCGCGGCCGGACGGAAAGGAAGCGCACGCATGAAAGCCATTCAATACACCGCCCCCCGGCAGTTTGCCGTGGTAGATCTGCCCAAGCCGGAGCCCGGCCCCCACCAGGTGGTCATCCGGGTCAAGGCCTGCGGCATCTGCAAGACCGACCTGACCATCCACGACGGAAGCTTTCTGGCCAAGTTCCCCCTGGTGAACGGCCACGAGTTCGCCGGCGTGATCGACTCGGTGGGCAGCGCCGTCACCGAGTGGAAGGTGGGCGACCGGGTCACCGCCGACAACACTGAGCTGTGCGGCTACTGCGAGCCGTGCCGCAGCGACAAGCCCCTGTACTGCGAGAACTTCAACTCCCACGGCTGCAACATGCCCGGCGGCTTTGCCGAGTATGTGCTCATCAACCACGACAAGGTGTTCGCCCTCAGCGACAAGCTGTCCTTTGAGGAGGCCACCTTTACCGAGCCCACCGCCTGCGCGGTCCACGGCGTGGACCGCATCGCCCCCCGCTTCGGCGACTCCATCCTCATGTTCGGCGCAGGCCCCACCGGCATCATCCTGGCCCAGCTGCTCCGCCGGGCGGGGGCGGGCCGCATGGTCATCGCCGATCCCCACGCCGACAAGCTGGACATTCTGCGCAAGTACGGCTTTACCGACCTGGTGGTCATGGACAAGGCCGACCCGTCCAAGCACACCGCCGAGATCAAGGCCATCATGCCCAAGGGCTTCGACATTGTCATCGACGCCACCGGGGCCGCCTCGGTGTTCGAGTCCTGCTTCCACTTTGTCCACATGGGCAGCAAGATTGTGGCCTACGGCGTCTGCGCCGCCGACGCCAAGGTACCCGTCAGCCCCTACGACATTTTCAGCCAGGAGTATACCATCCTCGGCTCCTTCGCCCAGACCCACTGCTTTGGCCGGGCGCTGGAGTATCTGGAGAGCGGCGCGGTGCAGGTCAAGGAGTTGATCTCCCACGAGCTGCCGCTGGAGGACTACGGCAAGGGCCTGGACTACATCGTCCAGAAGCAGGCCCGCAAGGTTATCATTCACCCCTGAGAGCGCCTCCTCTCCGTGTGCCGAAAAAAGCCCGCCCGCCCCGGCTTGGGGTGGGCGGGCTTTATGTTCTCGCTAGGGCTCCACGTCCAGCATCGCCATGGTGGCGGGCATTTCGTGGGCGGTATTGACCTTCTCCTCGTCGGTGACCAGATCGAAGCAGGAGACGATGATCTTGTCCCCCCAGACGCACGGCTCGCCCGGCTCGTCCAGCTCGCCGTGGAAGCCGTCGGTGTCGGGGGAGCAGGCCATCCGCGTCACCCGGCCGTCGGGGGTGATGCGGGCGATGGCGTTGGCCGAGAAGTCGGCCACGTAGATGTTGCCGTAGGGATCGATGGTCATGCCGTCGGTGGACTTCAGGTTGGCCGGATCACAGGCCCACTTGCGGTTCTCCTTCACCGAGCCGTCGGGGTTGAAGGTGATTTTGTGCACCACCCCGTCGCCGAAGTTGCCGACGTAGAGGTTGCCGTCGTGGTCGAACACGATGCCGTCCACGCCGTACTGGCACTTGGGGTTCTCGGTGATAAAGGTGAGGAAGATGTGGGGATCGGCCAGGGTGTTGGTGCAGTGGATGCCCTCGGCGTCCAGGGGGAAGCGGTAGACACAGCTCATGAGCTTGCCGCTGTCCGTCTTCTGGCGGGTCATGCAGCTCTGGGTGACGTACATGTAGTCCCCCCAGATGCGGATGCCGTTGGGGTGCTCCATGTCGTCAGCCACCACGGTGCACTTCACCACCCCCGCGTCGTTGAGCCGCAGGCGGAGGATGCGCCCGGTGAACACCATGGGGCTCTCGGTCAGCCCGCGTTGTCCACCAGATAGAGGTCGCCGTCGGGGCCGAACTCGATGCCCATGGCCCGGGCCTCACCGGTGTACTCGTTGCGCGGCACGTCAAACCACTTCTTGATGTTGCGGTCCTTGTCGATTTTCAGCACGCAGCTGGGCATGGACAGATCCGCAAAGTTGGGACAGGACAGAATCAAGTTGCCGTCCCTGTCGATGGCCATGCCGTCGGGGGTGCACACCAGCTCCTCCGGCAGCAGGGTGAACAGCTTGGATGTTTGCATAAAGCGCATTGCCTCCTTTTACGCGGTCAGCTCCTTGAGGAACCGGCAGGCCCGGCCCGCCATCTCGTCCAGCCCCGGCCTCCCCGGCCCCGCCGCTGAGATCCCGCCAGACCTTGATATCATAGGAATGGTACCCCCCATGAGCACGAAGGGCTCCATCACAATGGCCCCCTGGTAGTTCACCTGCTTGAGGGCGGCGGCCATGTCCTTCCAGGGCAGGCGGTTGGTGGAGCCGGCGGGGCGGCGGTTGTTCTCCCCCACGTGGAAATGGCCCAGCCAGGGCCCCGCCTCCAGAATGGCGTCCACCATGCTGTCCTCCTCGATGTTCATGTGGAAGGTGTCCAGCAGCACCCGGGCGTTGGGACTGCCCAGGCGCTTGACAAACTCACACCCTCTTTGGCGGTGTTGAGCAGGTACTGCTCGAAGCGGTTGACCACCTCGCAGCAGTAGAGCACGCCGCAGTTCTCCGCCACCTTCATGAGCCGGGACATGGACTCCAGGGCAAGCTCCTCCTTGCGGCGCTTCTCGTCCAGGGTGATTCCGTGGTCGGGCAGGGCCTGCCACCCGGCGTAGGACACGCCGTTGAGGATGGTTGCCCCCACCTTGGGCATGCTCTCCAGGATGCGGGTGACATGGCGGATGCCGTTCTCCCGCACCGCCGGATCGTCGCTGGCCAGGTCGTATTTTGCCTCCAGGCCGATGGAATAGGTGATGCCCAGGCCGTTGTGATCGGCGCAGGCCTTCAGCTCCCGCAGCCTGGCGTCGTCGTAATAGCCCCACTCGGCGGAGGCCACCTCGCAGATGTCAAAGCCCAGCCGGGCCAGCTTCTCCATCAGGGGTATGTATGCAATCTCGTCCCAGTTGTGGCTCCAGAAGCCGTAGTGCATTCCAATCGGGTTCATGGCGCGCCTCACTGGCCCCGGGCAGCGCGAATCTTCTCCACAAACTGGCGGGCGGTCTCGGTAATCTTGCCGTAGTCGCCGGTCTTGGCCCCGGCGGTCAGGCTGCCGCCCGCGCCCACGGCCACCGCGCCGGCCGCAATCCACTCGGCCACGTTGTCCAGAGACACGCCGCCGGTGGGCATCAGCTCGGCCTGGGGGATGGGGCCGTGGATGGACTTGAGAATCTTCGGCCCGAACAGCTCGCCGGGGAACACCTTGATGATGTCCGCCCCCGCCTCCATGCCGGCCACCACCTCGGCGATGCTCATGGCGCCGGGCATGCAGGCCACGCGGTAGCGGTTGCACAGGCGGACGGTGTCGCCGTTGAAGTAGGGGCTGACCACATACTGGGCGCCGGAGAGGATGGCCATGCGGGCGGTCTCGGGGTCCATGACGGTGCCCGCGCCGATGACAAAGTCGGTGCCGTCATACTCTCTGGCCATCTTCTCAATGATGGCGTTGACGCCGGGGTGGTGTAGGTCAGCTCGATGCCTGCGCAGCCGCCCTCGATGCAGGCCTCGGCGATGCGCATGGCGTCGTCGGCGTCCTTGGCGCGGACCACGGCCACCAGGCCGCAGGAGCGAAGCTTGGCAAGTACCTGTTCCTTTTTCATGGGAAAAACCTCCTTACACATTCTTGTGGGACGCCATGTACTCGTAGACGGGCAGCATGGCCTTGTAGCACACCTCAAATGCCTCCTTCACCGGGCCGTAGGCGGCCACGGCTTCGGGGTCGGGCTCCACCGTGCGGTTGAGCTCGAGCATCTGGTCGATGACCTCAAAGCCCTTGAACACCCCCACGCCCACGCCGCCGGTGACCGCGGCGCCCATGGAGGTGGCCTCCTCCAGCAGGACGGGCACCTTGATGCGGGCGTTGTAGACGTCGGCCATCATCTGGCACCAGAGGGCGCCCTTTGCGCCGCCGCCCACCACCAGCAGCTCGTCGATGGGGATGCTCCGGCGGAAGGACTCCAGGATAATGTTCAGGTTGAGGGTGACCCCCTCCAGTACGGCCCGGAAGAGGTCGCAGCGCTGGTTCTCCATTTTCAGCCCCAGCCAGGCGGCCGTGGCATCCGGGTTCCAGCGGGGGGCCCGCTCCCCCAGCAGATAGGGCAGGAAAAGGACGCCGTTGGCGCCTACGGGGCTCTTTGCCGCCTCCGCGTTGATGAGATCGTAGGGGCTGATGCCCTGCACTTTGGCCACGGCGGTCTCATATTTGGCCACCTGGCCCTTGAGCCAGTTGTAGGAACTGCCGCCGGCCTGCATGGTGCCGGTGGGCGAGTACAGCCCGGGGACGATGTGGGCCCAGGTGAAGGTGCGCATCTCCTCGTCAAAGAGGGGCTTCTCGCTGGTGGTGGCCACCCAGGCGGAGGTGCCGATGCAGCTAAAGGTGCGGCCCGGGCTGATGGAGCCGGCGCCCACGTTGGAGCACAGGCCGTCGCCGCCGCCCATGACCACCGGCGTGCCCGCCTTCAGGCCGGTCTGCCCGGCGGCCCAGGGGGTGACCTCCCCGGCCACGGTGGTGGAGGGGACGATCTCAGCAGCTTGTCGCCGTCGATGCCCGAGGCGTTGACGATCTTGTCCGACCACTGGAGGGTGTTCAGATCAATGCAGGCGTTGGAGGTGGCGTCGGAGGGCTCGGTATAAAACTTCCCCGTCAGGCGCAGGACGATGAAGTCCTTGGCGTTGAGGACTTGTAGGTCTTGGCATACACCTCCGGCTCGTTGTCCCGCACCCACATGAGCTTTTGCAGGCCGTAGGAGGCGCTGTTGCGGTGCCCGGCGATGTGGTAGAAGTCCCGCAGGGAGATCTGCTCCCCCAGGGCGGCGGCCTGGGCCTGGGCCCGCTGGTCGGCCCAGATGATGGAGGGCCGCAGGGGGTTGCCCTGCTTATCCACGCACAGGCACCCCATCATCTGGCCGGAGAAGGAGACTGCGGCGATGTCGCCGGGGTCGATGCGGGCCTTGTCAATCAGGTTGCGGCTGGTGACGCAGATGGCCTTCCAGAAATCCTCGGGATCCTGCTCGGCCCAGTTGGTGTTGAAGTAGTGGCAGTCGTAGCGGAACACCTCGCTGGTGATCATTTTCCCCTCGTCGCTGAACAGGGTTGCCTTGTTGCCGGAGGTGCCCAGATCGTGGGCCAGTATGTATTTCATCGCTGTCCTCCCGCCCTACAGGCCCAGATCGTGGATGAGGTTGGCAGTAGCCATGCGCCCCATGTTGCGGGACGCGCCCGCCGTGGAGGCGGCGCAGTGGGAGCCGAGCACCACGTTGTCCAGGGTAAACCAGCGGGGATCCTTGGGCGGCTCGGAGGAGAAGGCATCGATGCCCGCGCCGCAGAGGCGGCCCGCCTCCAGCGCGTCCAGCAGGGCGTTTTCATCAATGAGGCCGCCCCGGGCGGTGTTGATCAGGATGGCGTCCGGCTTCATTTGGCCAGCTCCGCCGCGCCGATGAAGTTCTCCGTCTCCGGCGTCAGGGGCAGGTGGAGGGAGATGACGTCGCACTCGGCGAAAATCTCGTCGGGGGCGGCGCGGGTGATGCCGTGGGCCTTGGCGTACGCCTCGTCCCAGAAGGGGTCGTGGGCCAGCACCTTCATGCCGAAGCCCTGGGCCCGCTGGGCCACGTTGCGGCCGATGGCCCCCAGGCCCAGGATGCCGATGGTGCCGCCGGTCACGTCCCGGGTGGTGATCTTCTTCCAGTCGCCCTGGCGGCAGTGCTGGTCAATGAGCACCGTCTTGCGGGCCACCGCCAGGAGCAGGGCCATGGCGTAGTCCGCCACCGCCTCGGCGTTGGCGCCCACCGTGCGGGAGACCTTGATATCCCGGGCCTTGGCGGCGTCCAGATCAATGTTGTCCACCCCCACGCCGTATTTGGCGATGGCCTTGAGCTTAGGGGCGGCGGCGATCACCTCGGCGTCTATGGGATCCACTCCCACGATCACGCCGTCGCAGTCGGCCAGCAGGGCCTTCATGCCCTCCCTGTCCAGGATCCCGCCCGTCTCATTGCGCACCACCTCCAGGCCGGCGGCCCGGAGCATGGCAAAGACCTCGGGATCGGTTTTCCCGTAAGAACGGGGTGTGGTAAGTACCTTCATGACAGAGCCCTCCCCTTGGCGTCACTTTCTCATTTCCCGGGCCAGCCGGTCGCAGGCGGCCAGCCGCTCTCCGGTGATGTCGATGTGGAAGACCTCGGCGATCACCTGGGTCCAGCCATGGATAAAGTATGTCCAGCCGTCCTCAATCAGAAGCCCCCGGCGCTCCCGCTGGGCCTCCGCCTGGTGCATGAACTCCAGGGTGCCCCGGTAGTTGAGCTCCCACACCAGGCCGTTCTCGGGGAATTTGCAGTGGTCGGTGAGGGGGGAGCCGGGCCGGTCCTTGCCCAGCCCGGTGGCGTTGATGACCAGGGAGCCGGCGGGCAGGGCCTCTACAATCCTGTCGTTGAGCTCGGGGGTCTTGCACAGATGGTAGCTCATGGGGACGTTCAGGTACTCCAGGATGCGCACGCCTTCGGCCAGGCGGGGGGCGGAGCGGTTGTTCAGGTGGATGCGGCTGGGCAGATCCTTGCCGTGCCGCTCCTCATTGCCCAGGTAGGCGGAGATGGACAGGGCGGAGCCGCCGGCGCCGATGATGCACACCTCCGCGCCGGTCTTGAGCCAGTGGCCCTCGGGCACGAAGGCGTCCAGGGCCAGGCCGGAGGAGATGGGGTCCTTGGCGTGGGCGCGGAGCTGGCCGTCCAGCTTGGAGATGGAGGACAGCTCCCCGAAGCGCTGGGCATAGGGGTCCAGGTAGTCGAACATATCCTTTGCGGCGTTATACATGTCAATTTTGTGTGTGGTCACCAGCGCGCCCAGGGACAGGGGGTCATCCCGGAAGAACTGCACCACCGCCCGGTAGTCCTCGGGGGGGCGTGGATGGGCAGGTCGATGCCCTTGATCTCCGCGTCCAGCCCCAGCTCCTTGGCCCAGATGGGGAACATTTTCATGATGGAGGACTGTCCGGTGGTGACGCCCACAAAGTACATGGTGGGCCGTTTGGCGGGTTCGGGGAGTTTGCTCATGGTCAGCACATCCTTTCTTGACTGATTTGGTATTGAAATACCGGTCAGCCGGCGAAGAGCCGCCGGCAATTGAGCACGGTGAAATCCGCAAGGGTTCCGGGGGGGAAGCCGGCCGCCTCCAGCCGGGGCAGAAAGCGCTCCAGCAGGTAGCACAGGCTGATCTCGCCGCCGTAGGCGGCCATGCGCTGGGCGGTGGTGTCCAGAGACAGGAGCAGCCTCTGGGCATACCCCCGCTCACACATGTGCCGCAGCAGCGCCATCTCCTCCTCGTCGGAGTGGTACTTGAAGCGGCCGATGGTGTCGTAGTCCAGGTACACGCCGGTGGCGGCGATGGCGTCATGGGGGCCGAAGTCGGCGGCCTGCCGGTCCACGTGGCAGACGATGAGCCGTTCCGGCGTCAGGCCCGCCCGAAAGCAGAGCTCCAGGGCGGGCAGGGTATTCTCTCCCCGCTCCGTGTGGAGCATCAGCGGCACCCCGCAGCACACCGCCGCCCGGGCGGCCGCCCGCAGCAAAACGGCGTACCGGCCCTCGGCGCCTTCGGCCGGAATGGCGGCCTTTACCAGGCCCGCCCGAAAGGCCGTCGGCTGCGCCGGGCGGCGGTCCGGCTCGGGCCGCCAGGGGAGCATGCCCTCCAGCAGCTCACCGCAGTAGAGGTCGTACAGGCCCTCCTCATCCAGGCTGTGGACCCAGCAGTCCGCCGGGTAAAAGCCCAGCAGATGGTAGCCGGTAGAGGCCGCCACCGCCACGCTGCTCTCCCGCGACAGCGCGCCGAGGCGCTCTGCATCCCGTCCTGCGGCCACGGGCTGGGCGTCCGCCAGGAAGCCTCCCCCCGCCGCCCGGTAGGCGCGCAGCTCCTTCAGTGAACGAGCCGGGTCGTCCAGCCGGAGGGCGGGGTTTTTCTCCGCCATGGGCGTCCGGTGGACAAAGATGTGTTCATGGATCTGGCTGTGCCCCAGCGCGTCCGGTGCGATGGGGCCGCTGACGGGCACATGGAACATGACCTGACCTCCTGATAAAGTATCGTAGGATTGTAACTATGTTACTACATAAAAGGGGAAGCAAATTCCGCGCGTGTACTCACTCGCGGAACAGCTCGACACGGAACCGGCTCTGGTCGCCCCGGTAGTGGGCAAAGGAGAGCTCAATCAGCTTGCCGCTCTGGTTATAGCCGATGGTCTGGAAATAGTGAACCGGGCGGCCCCGCTTCAAGCCCAAAACCGCGGCGTCCTCCGGGTCGGCGGCCCGGGCCTCGCAGATACGGGTGACGTGGGTGACCCGGGTGTCGTCCCGCTTGGACAGCACCTGATAGAGGGACTCCCGGTTAAAGTCGTGTCCCAGGATAAAGCTGCACGCTTCATAGGGCAGGTAGGTCTCCACCCGGACGATGGGCTCGTCGTCGGCAAACCGCTTGCGGTAGAGATAGATGGCCTTGGTGCCCGCGGGCAGCTCCATAAGCTGCGCCACCTCGGGCTCCAGCTCCACCAGCTTGAGATCCAGTACCTCGGTGCTGGGGGTACGGCCGGTGCTGCGTACGTCGTCGTCAAAGGACTGGATGCTCTGAATGAAGCCCTGTACCAGCTTGGGGTGGGCCACAAAGGTGCCCTTGCTCTTGATGCGGTACAGGTGCTCCTCCCGCACCAGGTCGGAGATGGCCTGGCGCACGGTGGTACGGCTGATGCCGAACATCTGGCTGAGCTCCATTTCGGTGGGAATCATGCTCCCCACCGGGTAATTTCCGTTGTCGATCTCCTCCAGGATCAGCTTTTCAAGCTGGAAATACAGGGAATAGGCACATCCTTATCCAGTCTCTTGTCTTCCAGCATGGCACGATCCCTTCCTCTCTTTTTACAGTCATTGCTTTAACTAGATTGGATTGTTGTAACATATATACATTATAGTCTATAAAGGGGCCCCTTGGCAAGGGGGTCAGGCAAATTCTCTAATTTTGCACAAAGAAATGAGTCAGATATCGCCGAACTGACCAGTCGCAGCCAGACGCTGCGCGGCCTACAGCCTCTGGCTGAACTCCACCGTCTCTCCGTTGGGGCCCAGTAGGTTGAAAAAGCGCACGCCGTTCTCCCAGAAGGGGAGGAACTGAATGGCATCTTCCAACGGGGCCCGGACGGCCGTCCGCACTTCCTCCCAGGCGGACTCAATGTCGTCCACGTCCAGGGCCAGGTGGTCGATGGCTCCGGGCCGGCGGGCGGGCGCGGCGCACTCGTAGGTTTCGATGCACAGGCCGCCGCAGGTGAGAAAGCACACCCGCTCCCCCGTGCCGGGATTGACAGTGCTGTGGGCCCGGACAAAGCCAAGGGACTCATAAAAAGCGGCGGTCTCGTCCAGCGCGGCGGTGGGAAGCCCCAGGTGCTGTAGGCCGGTTACATGCTCTGCAATGCTCACGGCGCTCCCCTCCTCAGTCGTCGCTGGGGTCCACGTCGATGAGGACCTTCATGGTGGTTTCCTGGTGCGTATCGATGTACTCGTAAGCGGCCAGATAGTCGGTAAAGGCAAAATGCCTGCTCATCAGGGGCTGGAGCTGTACCATGCCCTCGCGTACAAAGCGGATGGCATCCACATAGTCCTCGTGGCGATACATCATGGTGGTATTCAGATCCAGTTCGGAGTCGTTGAGCTTGGCCAGATCACAGTGGGCCAGGCCAGCGTACACCGCAACCAAGATGATGACGCTTCCCTTCCGGGCGTTCTGGATGGCCTGATCCATGGTGGTGTCATTGCCCGCGCAGTCGTAGATGATGTCCGCCTTGTCGGGGCCGAAGCACTCCGTCAGAGCCGCGCCAAAGGGGCGGGTTTTGGTGTTGACAGCGTAATCCGCTCCGCAGGTGCGGGCCAGCTCCAGCCGATAGTCGGAGATATCGGTGGCCATGACCTCGGCCGCGCCAAAGGCCTTCAGGGATTGAACCAGCAGAATGCCGATAGGGCCGCAGCCCAGCACGCATACCTTCTTGCCCGCTACGTCCCCGCCCGCCTGGCGGCGTGCACCGTGACGGCCAGAGGCTCCAGCATGGCGCCCTCGTCATAGCTCATTCCCGCAGGCAGCGCCGTCACCTTGGAGGCGTCCACCGCGAAGTATTCACTGGCAGTTCCGGTGGTCTGAAAGCCCATAACCTTCAGGTTCTCGCAGAGGTTATACTTGCCGTGGGTGCAGGGGTAGCATTCACCGCAGTACACCTGGGGTTCAATGGTCACCCGCTGACCCACCTGAATTGGGTGACTCCCCTCCCCCAGCGCCGCGACCTGGCCGGAGACCTCGTGGCCCTGGGTGACCGGGTACTTGGTGTAGGGGTGCTTGCCGTGGTATACGTGGATGTCGGAGCCGCAGATGCCGATGCGCTTGATTTTCACCAGCACCTGCCCGGGCCCGGCCGTGGGAACGGGCACCCTGTCAAACCGGATCTCCCTGGGGGCCGTCATCACTTCCTGCAGCATGGTTTCTTGCATCATACTCACACTCCTTTGTTTGGTCCCGTCCGGTGTGCAGGGAGGCCGGACGGGTAAAATCCATCTATATCATGCGAGTATGGGAGGGGAAAGTCAAGAGGATTTTCGTGAAAAATGCACAGAACATCAGGTAAAATCAGCACCCCGCCGGGGAGAGAGCAGGGGCACTCCGGCTTACCCGGAGAGCCCCTGCTCTGGAATCAGCCCTCTGTGACGCCGATAAAGCCGCCGCCGGTGGTGTAAATCTTATCAATGACCACCTCGGCTGGATCCCCAGAGGTGGGAACCGGGTCGGCGGGGGCCTCGGGGGCGGTCAGATCCACCACCACGGCCCCCTTGGGAGGCTCGGTTTCAGGGGCGGTCTTGCCCTCGGTGTACCGGCCGGACATGGAGAATTCCAAGTCCATCAGACCGGCGGCATCACACTGCATAGAGGCCTCCATCCTGCCGTCGGCGTCCATGGACTCCTGGAGGGAGATGGACATGGGAGCGGGAACCGTCGACATCGGCGGAGAGCTCTACGGACAGGTCATAGGCGGATACGTCATCTCCCCGCATGGTGAGGGTGAAGGTGAAGTCGGCGGCCACGCCGTCCTGCTCCAGGGCGTAGTGAAGGATGCGGTCGTTCCCGCTGACCGCCCAGGCGTCGTCCCGCAGGAGCTGGGCGGCCAAATCTACGGCCTGGGTCAGCTCGGAATAGGCGGTGTCCTTGTCATTGGGCTCCACGGTGGAGAGAAGCAGGGACAGCAGGGCGGTATAGTCCACGTCGCCGGTGGTCATCTCCATGAGGGCACCGTAGTCCAACCCCATGTCCTCATATATGGCACTCATATCCATGGAGTACCAGGTGTCGGCGGGCAGGCCGGCGGCCTGCTCCAAAAATGCTCCGCCCAGGCTGATATAGAGCTGTCCGGCCTCCAGATCGCCCCGGAGCTCCATATGGATACCTTCCTCGGCAAGGGCATCCAACAACTCGGTATCGCTGGCGCTCATACCTCCGTTCTGGCCATCCGTCAGAGCCTTCAGGAAGGGGCGCAGGTCCATAGTCAGGCCCATAGCGGCGTCCATCTTCGCGCCGCCGGCCATGACGCCCTCCAGAGTGCCGTCCAGGGTAATGGGCGCAGATTCCGCCGTACTTCCCAGAAGAAGGCCCGTCATGTCCAGAGAGGCGTCAAAGTCGGCGTTCATGTCCCAGATTCCCGTGCGGTACTTCTGGCCGTATGCCAGGTATTTTTCCAGATAGGTAAAGTCATACTTGGATAGGGTCTCCTCCACCAGCTTTTCCATGTCAATGAGGATCACGGTGCGGTCGCCGGCGTCCCAGCCCACGGCGCAGCCAAAGGCCTGAGCGGCAAAGCGTACGGGCACATAGGTGCGGTTGTCGTGGGCGTAGGGGGCCGCGTCCATGGGGATGTGGGTGGTGACGCCGCTGCGCTCCACGGTGGCTGTTGTGCCGCCCAGGGCCATGGTGACGGTGGTGCCGTCCCGAACGGCGGTAATGGTCTGAGCGGCGGGGGAATAGCTCACCTCGGCCCCCATGGCCTCAAACACGGTGCGCACAGGCAGGAAGGTGCGGCCGTCCCTCGCCTCAGGTGCGGCGTCAGGGAAGGACAGATTCCGGCCGTCCAGTTGGACGGAGATGGCGGTGGATGGGGCGGAGGCGGGGACGGACTCCGCGGCCAGGGCGGAGGTGCCGACCACCCAACAGGGCTGCCGCACAGGCGACAGCCAGGGCGCGCTTGGGAAGTGTGTGCATGATTCCATTCCTCCTTTTATCGGTAGAGCCACTATAGCACGCTTTTTTTGCGGTGACAAGAGGGCGGGAGCTCTTCTTATGAGGAAAAATCAAATTTTTTACTTTGCTTAGTCATGTTTGGAATAATCATCGCAGAGCCCCCGTGATACTGTCAACTGAGGTTATCTATCTTTGGGATAAACGGGGTGCGGAGCTTGAAGATCTACAGACCGGGCGGGGCTGAGCCAGGAGCAGCTCGCAGTCCGGCTCCAACTGGACGGGCTGGGGCTGACCCAAAAGGCCATCAGCCGGATGGAGACCGGGGAGCGGGTGGTGGCGGACTATGAGCTGGTCCACCTGGCCCGGGCGCTGGAGGTTGGTGTTCTGGAGCTGCTGGGCCTGGAGCCATAAAAAGGGGGGCGTTCCCGTAGGGAACGCCCCCCTTTTTGGGGTTAGATGGGCCTGTGCTCCAGCTCCAGGCGCCGCTTTTCGAGAATGCGGGGGAGGCGCCAGAAGAAGATAGCGCCGGTGGTGGTGGCGGCCAGGATATCGGCCACCGGCTCGGCCAGAAACACGGCGAAAACCTGGTCGCTGAGGAAGCGGGGCAGGAGCAGGATCAGGGGAATCAGCAGGATCACCTTACGCAGCAGGGCTAGAAAGAGGGAGACGCGGGTCTGGCCCAGCGCCACGAAGGTCTGCTGGCAGGAGAACTGCACCCCCAGCATGAACATACCGGCGGCATAGATGTGCAGCGCCCAGACGGCGATCTCCACCAGCTCCGGCTTGTCGTTAAACAGCGAGACAAACAGGCCCGGAAAGAGCTCCAGGGCGGCGCAGGCGGCACAGCTAAAGCACAGGGAGGAGAAAAAGAGCAGGCGAAAGGTCCGCTTGACCCGGTCCAACTGCCCGGCGCCGTAATTATAGCCCACAATGGGCTGGGCCCCTGGGACAGGCCCTGAAACAGAAGGGAAAAGACCTGCATGATACTGGAGCAGATGGTCATGGCGCCCACCGCCGGGTCGCCTCCGTAGGTCTTGAGGGAGGAATTGAGGGCGATGTTGACCAGACTCTCCGTGGACTGCATAATGAAGGGTGAGAGCCCCAGGGCCAGCACCGGAGCCAGCACCTTGGCATCCAGACGGAGAAGCCGCCGCTGAATCCGCAGCTTGGTGCGCCTGCCGCACAAAAAGCGCACCACCCACACGGCGGAGACGGCCTGGGCGGTGATGGTGGCCAGAGCCGCGCCCTTTACGCCCATATTCAGGCCGAAGATAAGGATGGGGTCGAGGACGATATTGACCACCGCGCCGATAATCACCGAGGCCATACCGACGGTGGAGAAGCCCTGGGAGGTGATGAAGAAGTTCAGGCCCAGGGCCAGCTCCACAAAAATGGAGCCGTAGAGGTAGATATTCAAATAGTCCATGGAGTAACCGATGGTGTTCTCCGTAGCGCCGAAGAGGTAGAGCATGGGCTCCTTGCAGAGCTGGAATACCACGGTGGCGGCCAGGCCCAGGATCATCAGCAGCAGGGTGCAGTTGCCCAGAATTTTGTTGGCCTCGTCCAGCTTCCCCCCCCCATGCGCACCACCGCCCGGGGAGCCGCCCCCCATGCCCACCAGGGCGGAGATGGCGAGACAAACAGAATCACGGGAAGCAGATGCCCAGGCCGGTGAGGGCGAGATCGCCCTCACCGGGGATGTGCCCGATGTAGATGCGGTCCACGATGTTGTAGAGGGCGTTGACCAACTGGGCGGTGACGGTGGGCACCGCCAGCCGCAGGAGGAGCTTGCCGATGGGATCGCGGCCCAGGTCGTTTTCGCGCTTTGCCATGGAATCAGCTCTCCTCCTTTTCCAGGAAATAGGTGGCCTCCATGTCGGCCACGCTGAGGGCGAAGGCCAGGGGATACTGCTGGAGGGCCTGGCCCACCAGCCGCTTGTCCTCGTCGCCGGAGAAGCCCATATGCCAGCGGATGGCCATGGCCTCCTCCCGGGTGAGGCGCAGGAAGCCGGAGAGGATGTAGACGCTCTTCTCCCCGTGGCCGTAGGGCAGGGGGTCCTCGTAGAAAAAGTGGGCACCGCCTGCCACTTGCCGTCGGGGCCCTTCACGTTGCGGGAGCCCTCCCTGTAGCAGCCCGTCTTGCACACGTCGTGGAGCAGTGAAACCAGCGCGGCGCTCTCCGCCGGGTACTCCAGGCCGTACAGCTCCTTCACCCGCTCCCGCTCCAGGTAGGCGGTCAGGCAGTGGTAGACATTGACGCTGTGCTCACACAGGCCGCCCGCGTAGGCCCCGTGGAACCGGGCCGAGGCCGGGGCGGTGAAAAAATCGCTTTTGTGCTCCAGGTAGTCCAGCAGGGCATCCGCCCCGTCCCGCCGGATGTTCTCCCGGTAGATCTCGATAAATTCTTCCTTGGCGCTCATGGGGCAGTCTCCCTTTTCCGTTTCACAGATAGTAAAATCCAGTATAGCATAAATTCCGGTGAAAAGCCACCCTCGGCACCCCTGTTTCACACCCGGCATAGGATGGACGGAATAGGAGGAGTGCTATGGAATGGCTTTCGCTGCTTCTGGCCGCGGTCCTGTTTGCCGCGGCCTGTAATCTGGATACTGTAATTCTCTCGATGGGCTACGCGGTGAAGGGCGTGCGGGTCTCCCTGTCCCACAGCCTGATTATCGCCGCCCTCACCACCCTGATCACCTGGGCCTCCCTGCTCCTGGGGGCCGGGGCCGCCCGGGTGCTCAGCGGGCCGCTGCCCAACCTGCTGGGCGGGCTGGTGCTGGTGGGCATCGGGGCGTGGTTCGTGCTGGACTGGCTGCGCCGCCTGGGACCCGCCGGGGAGGCGGAAGGGGAAAACCGGGCCGCCACCCTCTGGGGGTGCGTCTCCCTGGCCGCCGCCCTGGCGGTGAACAACGCGGGCATCGGCGTGGCCGCCGGAGTGTCCGGTATCGCCCCCGGCTGGGCGGCCCTGGCGAATTTCTGGTCACCCTGGCCGCCCTCCCCCTGGGCCGCGCCCTGGGGGATAAGCTGGCCGGGCGGCTGCTGGGCAAATACGCCCTCCCCCTCTCCGGCGCGCTGCTGGTGCTGCTGGGCATCTGGGAGGCGGTGGGATAGGCCTTGTTTGAAAATAGTCAACACGCCCAATCGCCGGGCCTTTTGCCCTCTGGACGGCCCAATTTTTCCTTGAAATCCGCCAGGATTCCTGCGAAAAAATTGCTTGCCAGCGGGCAAAATTCCTCGCCGCTGGTCATACTGCTATTTTTCAAACAAGGCCTGGCTCTGGCGCGGCGGGCGGAGATGTGGTAGAATACCCCCGAAAGAAGGGATTGCATATGACGCTTCTGGAGCGCCTGGGGGGCCGGGAGGCCATCACCCGGGGCATCGTACACACCTTCCGCATCCTCTCCCGCCGCCCCCGGCCCTCCCGGCACGAGGAGGCCGCCGGGGAGGAGCTGGACGCATACCTGCGGGGCTGGGCCTCTCCCCGTCCGGGACGGGGCGGGCAACCGGATGGCCGACGTGCCCCCGCGCCGGGCCGGGCCAGCGCCCCCCGCCTGATCCTCCAGGGCCACCTGGACATGGTGTGCGCCGTCCGGCCGGGCAGCGGCTGGAACCCCCTCACCGACCCGGTGGCGGTGATGGAGGAGGGGGGCTTTCTCCGCTCGGACGGCCGCTCCTCCCTGGGGGCGGACAACCACCTGGGCAACGCGGCGGCGCTGTGGCTCCTGTCCACCGGGGCGGTGAACCACGGGCCCCTGCGCCTGATCTTCACCACCGCCGAGGAGGTGGGGCTGGAGGGGGCCAAGGAGGTGGCCCCCGACTGGCTGGCCGGGGCGGAATACCTGCTCAACACCGACGGCTTTCACCTGGGCCGGGCGGTGGTGGGCTCGGCCAGCGGACGGCGGGAGACCTGGCCGCCCCGCTGGACGCCGGGCCGGCCCCGGCGCTCCCCGCCTGGAGGCTCACCCTCTCTGGCGGCCGGGGTGGCCACTCCGGCGACGACATCAACTGGGGCCGGGCCAACCCGATCAAGCTGCTGGCCGCGCTTCCTGGCCGGGTTGCCCGGCGGGCGGGTCGCCTCCCTCTCCGGGGGCCTCACCCACAACGCCATCCCCGCCCAGGCCGAGGCGGTGGTATTCTGCCCCGCGGAGCCCGACCTCTCCCCCCTGCGGGCCGCCCTGGCCGGCTACCGGGCGGCCGATCCCGGCCTGACCGCGGCCTGCGCCCCGGCGGAGGGGCCGGAGCGGGCGTGGACGCCAGCCTTTCCAGGCCCACGCCCTGGCCTTTTTGATGGGGCTGTACCACGGGGTATACGCCATGGAGCCGGCCTTCCCCGGTACGGTGGGGGCCTCTGCCAACCTGGGCCGGGCCGGGACCGAGGGGGACGTTTACCAGGTGTGCGCCTTCCTGCGCTCCACCCGGCCGGAGTGGGAGGCGGAGCTGGCCGGCCGGCACATGACCCTGGGGGCGGCCCACGGGTTCCCCCTGTCCGTCACCGGCTACCCCGGCTGGCCCGGCGACCGGGCCAACCCCCTGGCGGCGGTGCTGGGCCGGGTGTGGCGGGAGCAGACCGGCCGGACGCTGGAGCTCTCCGCCGTCCACGTAGGGCTGGAGCCGTCGGTGTTTCGGGCCAAGGCCCCGGGGCTGGTCATGGCCTCCGCCGGGCCGGATATTCTGGACGCCCACTCGGTGGATGAGCGGGCGCCCCTGGACGGACTGCCCGATTACGCCCTGCTGCTGGCCGGGGCGATGGAGGCCCTTCCGTAGACGGGCGGCCGTCCACGCAATGCACCACAGGGTACAAGAAGCAAGAAAGTACGCGCCGCCCGCCGGAACTCCGGCGGGCGGCGCACATGTTTACGCGTAAATATGATCCAGGATATCCACAATCTGTGCCACGCAGCTCCTCGCAGGTGCCCAGGATACGGGCGCCCCACTGCTTCACCTCGGGGGCGCAGTTGGCGGGGGCAAAGGGGATGGCGGAGACGGCCAGCATGGGGATGTCGTTCTGGTTGTCCCCCACGCAGTAGATGTGCTGGGCGTCGATGCCCAGGCGGCGGGCCAGGTACTGCACCATGCCGCCCTTGCTGCTCCCCTTCCGGGTCAGCTCCAGCAGCACCCGGTTGGAGAAGATCACCTCGTAATGCTCTCCCCACCGCTCCAGCAGGTAACGCTGGGTGTGCAGGAGGGTTTCATAGTCCTGCTGGAGGATGACCTTGCTCCAGGGCAGGGGGATATCCGCAATGGGCACCTCCCGGGCGGTCATGCCCGCCCGCTCCAGGTGGCGGTGGGTGACGGCGTTGGGCTGGTAGACGTAGATGGCGTCGTGGTGGTAGGCCTCAAAGCCGATGGTGGGAATGGCCCGGGCCATCTGCTGGAGATCCTCCCGCACCCGGTCGGGCAGAAAGGTCTCGTAGATCATCTCCCCCGTCCGGAAGTCGTATCAGGGCGGAGCCGTTGGACAGAATCACCGGCGCGTTGATGGGTATGTGGCTGGCGTGAGGGGCGAAGTTGGGGCGGGCGCGGCCGGTGGCCCAGTGAAGGTGCCCCCCTCCCGGGTAAAGTAGGTCAGGGCCTCCACATTTTCCCGGGTGATGCGCATGTCCTCCCCGTAGAGAGTGTCGTCAAAATCGCTGACCAGCAGCACGCCGTTGAATTTGCCCAACTGATTCACACCTTACCTTCTCAGATCGGCCCCCGTCATATACGTTTTCAGCGGTGCATAGAGATGCCAAAAATCACCAGACACAGGACAAGGTCAATCCCGACATAGCTGCCGTTGTAGATAAGGGAGTAGAGGGCGGGATTGTCGAATACTGTGCCGAAGATCTCCGTGGGGGCCAGAATTTTGTAAATGGTGATACCGCTGATATAGTGGACAACAAAGCGGGCGGCTCCGCCCAGCACGCTGCCCCAGAAGATGCCGTGGGGCTTGCCACGGCCCAGGCCGGCCACGCCGATGACGCCGAAGGCCAGCACATAATCCAGCAGGATGGACTGCCAGCCCCAGCTCACCGCGCCCTGGATAAACACCTGGAGAATCCCAAAGGCAAAGCAGGCGATCAAGCCGCCGCCCATGCCCCAGCGTACGCAGAACAGCAGCAGGGGGAGCATCTCCAGCGAGATGGAGCCGCCCTGGGGCAGCTCAAATACCTTGAGAAGCCCCAGCACCAGGGCAAGGGCGATCATGACTCCGCCTTCGCAAAGCATCCGCACCAGCAGATACATACGGCGGCGGCCAGGGGCTTTTGTGGTGACAGGTTCAGACATAGAGCTCATTCCTCCTAAAAAATGTACCGCAGCGCAAACCGGAAACAGCGCAATGCGGTACGGGAGAAACGACCTCTATCGTCGAATACTCTTCCTACGCCGGCATTACCCGGATCAGGTTTAAGGGACACGGGCGGCCATACGCCCTGATCTCAGCCGGACTTGCGTCCAGCACCCTGCGATTCGATTTGTTCTACGGTTATTTTAGAGTTTATACCAAATGGCGCAGCTTTGTCAACACTTGGGTAAAATAGGCAGGCAGGGGGCACTCCACGGTGACCCGCTCCCCGGTGCGGGGGTGGACAAAGGAGAGCCTTCTGGCGTGAAGGCACTGGCCCGCCAGGCCGGGGACGGGCTTCTTGGCCCCGTATACCACGTCCCCCAGCAGGGGGTGGCCGATGGAGGCCAGATGCACCCGGATCTGGTGGGTGCGGCCGGTCTCCAGACGGCACTGAATATGGGTATAGCCGGGGAAGCGCTCCAACACCGTCCAGTGGGTCACCGCCGGACGGCCGTTTTTCCAATCCACGCACATCTTCTTCCGGTCGGTGGGGTGGCGGCCGATGGGCGCGTCCACAGTGCCGCGGTCCTCCCGCAGGCCGCCCACGCACACCGCCTCGTACTCCCGGTAGAGGGAGTGATCCTGGAGCTGGGTGGCCAGGACCTGGTGGGCATAGTCGTTCTTGGCGGCAATGAGCAGCCCCGATGTGTCCCGGTCGATGCGGTGGACGATGCCGGGGCGGAGGGCTCCGTTGATTCCGGAGAGTGATTCACCACAGTGATATAACAGAGCGTTGACAAGTGTGCCGTCCGGATGGCCCGCCGCCGGGTGAACCACCAGGCCCACCGGCTTGTTGACCACAATCACGTCGGCGTCCTCATACGCCACGTCCAGGGGGATGGCCTGGGGGAGCACGTCCACCGGCTCCGGCTCCGGGAGGCGCACCTCCAGCACGTCGCCCTCGGCGGCCTTATAGTTCTTTTTCACCGGGCGGCCGCCGAGGGTGACCGCCCCCTCCTCCAGCAGGCGCTGGGCCGCCGAGCGGGTCAGCTCCGGCACCAGCCGGGCCAGGAGCTGGTCGGCCCGCTCCCCCGCCCGGTCAGCCCGCAAGCAGAATCGGCTCCATGGCCCTCCTCCTTGCCGTGGAAGAAGAGGTAGTACACGCAGAACGCGATGCCACCCACCACCACGCAGATGTCCGCCACGTTGAAGACGGCAAAGCGCATGAACAGGGTCTCAAACATGTCGGTGACGTAGCCCAGCAGGGCCCGGTCGATCAGGTTGCCCACCGCCCCGGCCAGCACCATGGACAGGGCGGCCATGGCGAAGGGGCGGGGAAAGACCTTTTTCACCAGAAGCACCACCAGCAGGACGGACACCACCAGGGACACAATGGTCAGAATCCAGGTGTGCTCCTCCAGCAGGGAGAAGGCCGCGCCGGTGTTCTGCACATAGGTGAGATGGAGAATATGGGGGAGAAAGGGGACGTCTCCCCCCAGGGGGATGTTGGCCCGCACCAGGAACTTGACCACCTGGTCCAGTACCACCAGGGCCACCACGAGAACGGCGTATAACATGGGCAAAGGGCTCCTTTTCTTCGGTTTTGTTCTATTTTATCACGGCCTGCCGCCGGGGGCAACCCGGAAGATCGGATGTAGATTCCAATTGAAGAAACAAGAAAAATCTGGTATACTGGGGCAAAAAGCCGAAAGGTGGTGAGTGCGTTGGATGAAAGGCGGACCCTTTCGTTAAATGTGTTCCTGAATACCCTTGAGGAGGGCTGTAAAAACGAGCGGCGCTACTGCTTCATCCTGGGCGCCGGGGCCTCCAAGACCTCTGGTATCCCCACCGGGGAGGAACTGGCCAAACAGTGGCACGGGGAGATTTTGGAGCAATGCTCCAAGGAGGAGATCAAGGAGCTGAAAAAGCGGCTGGGGGTGCGCTCGACCAAGCCGTCCAGCCGGGCCTATTTTGACCTCTATGCCATGCGCTTTTTTTCCGGACTATCAGAACGGCTCCGCTTTTCTGGAGCGGACGCTGGAGCGCGCCCAGCCCAGCCTGGGCTACTATCCCCTGGCCGCCCTGCTGGCCAACACGCGCAACAACCTGGTGATCACCACCAATTTCGACAGCCTGGTGGAGGACGCCCTGTTTATCTACACGGATAAAAGGCCCATCGTCATCAGCCACGAGCTGCTGGCCCAGTACATCAACTTCAACACCAGCCGGCCCATCATCGCCAAGCTCCACCGGGGCCTGTTCTTTGACCCCCTCAACCGGGCCGAGCAGGTCAACGGCCTGTCGAAGCAGTGGAAGGATATCCTGCGGGAGGCCTTCAAGCGTTATACCCCCGTGGTGATCGGCTATGCCGGGGGCGACCACAGCCTGATGGACTTTCTGAAGGAGACCGAGTGCCTGAGCGGCCTCTACTGGTGCTACCGCCACGACGAGCCGCCGGAGGAGATTCAGAAGGTGGTGGAGCGCCACAGCGGATACTTTATCCCCATTGAGGGCTTTGACGAGATGATGTACCTGATGGGGCAGCGGTTCGGCTATACTGACCCCCTGCGAGCATATCGAAAGCGCGGCCGAGCAGCGGGTGAGGGACTATCAGGAGCAGGTCAAGGCATTTCAGGAGAAGCTGCGGGCCGCGGAGACCCCCAGCGAGACCCAGAGCGCCATCCTCCGGGCCATGGACGCCAAACAGCGGGAGGAGCTTCAGCGGCTGGACCGCCGCATCGAGCTGGACGAGGAGGACGGGGAGGCCTACTGGGAGCGGGGAAAGCTCTACTATTTTGCCAACGACTATGCCCAGGCGCTGGAGGACTTCACGAAAGCCAAAGAGTTGGGAATGGAGGACAGCAGGCTCTACTGGTATAAGGGGTTTTGCTACCAGAAGGTTGGGAGAAACAGAGCCAATCCGGGACTACAGCCGGTCGCTGGAGCTAAAGGAGACTTCGGAGGTATACCGCAATCGGGGCCTGTGCTTTACCACTGTGAAGCTGTATGACAAAGCTGTCCTTGACTTCACCAGGGCAATCAAACTGCCACCGGGGGACAAGAGGCTTTACAGGGAGCGGGGCAGTCGCTTACCAAGCTCTGGAGGAGTATAAAAGGCCCAGGCCGATTATGAGAAGGCGCTGGAGCTGGAACCGGCCGATGCGGAGCTCTATACGACCTTGGGAGATGTGCAGGAAAGGCTTGGAGAGGTACAGGAGGCCCTGCAGAGCTACCAAAAGGCCATCCAGATCGACCCTAATTATGCAAGAGCCTATAACAACCGGGGGTTGTATACTTGTCCCAGATGGAGACAGAAAAGGCGCTGGCCGATCACCGAAAGGCGGTCAGGCTCGCGTGGCAGATAGGGCACTCTATCATGCAAATGTGGGGGCTGTCCTCAACCGACTGGAGCGATACAGCGAGGCGGTCACAAGCTGTAACAAGGCCATCAAGCTGGATCCAGGGTACGCCAAGGCATACGACATCCGTGCCGATGCCTATGAGGGTCTGGAACAGACAGAGAAGGCCGAGCGGGATCGGGAGACCTACCACAGCACTGACGAAAAAACGGAAGAAGAGGAGGACACGCCGCCCTGCGGCGTGGCGCGGGGCGCCCTGCAGCGCGGCGGTAGGGGCGGGCTTGTCCCCGCCCAGGGGGCCGATGCGGACAGAAGATAAATTGCCTTGAAGGGGCAAGCGGGGCCACCCTGGTGGGTGGCTATACGGGAAGGGAGAAAATACAGGCTTGTAGGGGCGGGTGCCCACACCCGCCCGCGGGCGGCCACAAGGGCCGCCCCTACAGAGTCTGCGCACGGCGGCAAGCCGGGGCCCGGCCCGCCGGTGCGGGACGGCAAAATACGGGCTCTGGGCATAAGAAACAGGACGCCGCAGTGCTGCGGCGTCCTGTCTGTTCCATCTGCGGGGTTACTCACCCACCACGGCGGCGCAGCGGTCGCACAGCTGGTTGTGGTGGCCGTCGGTGCCGATGTGCTCGCTGTGGTTCCAGCAGCGGGGGCACTTGGGGGACTCGTCCAGGGCGACGGCGATGGTGCAGGGGATGAGGCAGTCCTCGCTCTTCTCCCCCTCCACGGCCCCGGTGGTGACGGTGACCTTGGAGACGATGCACAGGGAGGCCAGATCCACCCCGGCCAGGAAGGCGGCGTCGGACTCGGACACGGAGAGGGTCACGTCGGTGTCCTGGGCCTTCTTGAGCACGCCGGCGTTACGGGCATTCTCCAGGGCCTTGTTCACCGCGTCGCGGAGGCTGACCAGCTTCGCCCAGCGCTCCCTGGCGGCCGCGTCCAGGGCGAAGGCGGCGTTGTCGCTGGGCATGTCGTTGAACAGGACGCTCTCGGCGTTTACGCCCTGGGCGTGGTTCATGGCGTGCCAGATCTCGTCGGAGGTGAAGGCCAGGATGGGGGCGATGAGCCGGGTCATGCCGTCCAGGATGACGTACAGGGCGGTCTGGGCGGAGCGGCGCTCGGCCTCGGCGCCGCAGTAGAGCCGGTCCTTGATGATGTCCAGGTAGAAGTTGGACATGTCCACCACGCAGAAGTTGTAGACGGCGCGGTAGACGGCGTGGAACTCATAGCGGTCGTAGGCGGCGCGGGCGGTCTTGGCCAGCTCGTTGAAGGTGTGCAGGGCGTAGCGGTCCAGCTCCATCAGGTTTTCCGCCGGCACCAGATCCCGGTCGGGCTCGAAGTCGCACAGGTTGCCCAGCATGTAGCGGGCGGTGTTGCGGATTTTCAGGTAGGCCTGGGAGAGCTGCTTCATGATGTCCTTGGAGATGCGCATGTCCTGGGTGTAGTCGGCGGAGGCCACCCACAGGCGGAGCATGTCCGCGCCGTAGTCCTTGATGACCTCCTCGGGGACCCACGGCGTTGCCCAGGGACTTGTGCATAGCCTTGCCCTCGCCGTCCACCGTCCAGCCGTGGGTGGTGATCTGCTTGTAGGGGGCCACGCCGTTCACAGCGATGGAGGTGAGCATGCTCGACTGGAACCAGCCGCGGTACTGGTCGCCGCCCTCCAGATAGAGGTCGGCGGGGTACTTGAGGTAGGGGCGCTCGGCCGCCACGGCGGCCCAGGTGGAGCCGGAGTCGAACCACACGTCCATGATGTCGGTCTCTTTGGTGAAGTGGGCCTTGCCGCACTTGGGGCAGACGAAGCCCTGGGGCAGCAGCTCGGCGGCCTCCCGGTCAAACCAGACGTTGGAGCCGTGCTCCCGGAAGAGGGCGGCCACGTGGGCGATGGTCTCGGGGGTGACGATATCGGCCCCGCAGTCCTCACAGTAGAAGATGGGGATGGGCACGCCCCAGACGCGCTGGCGGCTGATGCACCAGTCGTTGCGCTCGGTGATCATGGAGGTCATGCGCTCCTTGCCCCACTCGGGCTTCCACTGGATGGAGTCGCAGGCCTTCACCGCCGCGTCCTTGATGGCGTCCACGGAGCAGAACCACTGCTCCGTGGCCCGGTAGATGATGGGGTGCTTGCACCGCCAGCAGTGGGGGTAGGAGTGGGTGATGGCCTCCTTGGCCACCAGGAAGCCCTCGGCCTCCAGATCGGCCACCACCATGTCGTTGCCCTTGGCGTAGAACTGGCCGTTGTAGCGCTCGTCGGTCATGACGCCCTTGGCGTTGACGGGCACGGGCACGCCGATGTGGGTCAGGCCGGCCTTGTCGTACTGCTGGCAAATCTGGAAGTCCTCCGCGCCGAAGCCGGGGGCGGTGTGGACGCAGCCGGAGCCGGCGTCCAGGGTGACGTGCTCGCCGTTGAGGATGACGCTCTCCCGGTCGAACAGGGGGTGCTTGGCGCGCATCAGCTCGAACGCGCTGCCCTTGAGGGTGGCCAGCACGGTGCAGGCAGCGTAGTCAATGCCCGCGGCCTTGCACACGCTCTCGGCCAGATCCTGGGCCAGCACGTACACATCGCCGCCCGGCACCTGGAGGAGCACGTAGTCGAACTCCGCGTTGAGGCAGATGGCGTAGTTGCCGGGGATCGTCCAGGGGGTGGTGGTCCAGATCACGAAGTAGGTGCGGGACAGGTCGGCATACTGGCCCAGCTTGCCCTTGTCGTCGGCCACGGGGAACTTGACGAAGATGGTGGTGCAGGGATCGTCGGCGTACTCAATCTCGGCCTCGGCCAGGGCGGTCTGGTCAAAGGGGCACCAGTACACCGGCTTCATGCCCTTGTAGATGAGGCCCTTCTCCGCCATCTTGCCAAAGACCTCGATCTGCTTGGCCTCAAACTCGGGCAGCAGGGTGATATAGGGGTTCTCCCACTCCCCCAGCACGCCCAGGCGCTGGAACTGGCCGGTCATCTTCTCGATGTAGCTCTCGGCGTATTCCCGGCACTTGGTGCGGAACTGGGCGGTGGTCATCTCGTCCCGCTTACCTTCTTGTCCTTCAGAACGGCGGACTCGATGGGCAGGCCGTGGGTGTCCCAGCCGGGTACATAGGGGGCGCACCAGCCGGTCATGTTGCGGTGCTTGACGATCATATCCTTGAGGATCTTGTTCAGGGCGGTGCCGATGTGGATGTTGCCGTTGGCGTAGGGAGGGCCGTCGTGGAGGACAAAGGTGGGCTTGCCCTCGTTGCGCTTCACCATCTTGTGGTAGAGGTCGTGGTCATACATCTCCTGGAGCATCTCCGGCTCCCGCTTGGGCAGACCCGCCCGCATGGGGAAGTCGGTCTGGGGCAGGTGGACGGTCTGGTTGTAGTCCATGGGTCAGTTCTCCTTTATCTTTGATCTAAAAACAGGTTGGTGGAAAGGCGTGCGCCCTTGCCGAAATTGGCAAAAACAAAACGCGCCTTTGTCTCCGTAAGAGACAAAGGCGCAAACCTCTGCGGTACCACTCTTCTTGCCGCGGCGCGCCGCAGCCCCTCGAAGGCCGGTAACGGGGCCAGCCGTTCCGCTTACTGCCCCAAGGGGGGGATTCGGCGGGACGCTCGGAGGTGATCTTCCCAGCCCTTCCCCTGTCCGCCTTGCACCAAAACGGCGGCTCTCTGCGCAGGGGCGGGGACGGTACTCGTCCTCTTCTCGGCGTTTTGCGAAATAAAAGATACTCGGAGACACGAAACAACGTGTCTCCGAGTATCTTACCCGTTAAATGCCCTTCTGTCAAGGGGGTTTTACTTGATTTCGTAGTCCCGGCCGAACTGGAGGTGGTCAAAATCGATGCGGCGGGTGGGCTCGGTGGGCTCCTCAGCCTCCTCCGGACCGTGGGAACGGCTCAGCTCCAGCAGCTCGGCATACAGGCCGCCGTCCTTCTCCTTGGCGCCGCCGCCGAGATCCACCGTGTCCTCGTCCTCCTCCGGCGCCTCACCGGCCACCAGCTTCTCCACGCTCTGGGAGATGTCCTGGGCGGCAGAGGCAACCTGGTCCACTACAGGCTCCGCCGGGGCGGAGAGCTTGGACAGTCCGTTGAGGTAGTCCATCTCGTGCTGATAGAGCTCCTTGAGCTTGCCCACATAGGCGGCGGTGGCGTTCTGGGCGGCGGTGAGGCGCATCTGCTCACTGCGGATGTCCTGCTGCAGCTCCGTAATGCGGGCCTTGGCCTCCGTCTCCGCGTTCTTCAGCAGCTCGGCCTTCTTGGCCTCCGCCTGGGCCACCAGCTCGTCGGCCATCTTCTGGGCGGTAAGCAGGGCCTTGCGCATGGCCTCCTCGGTGGAGCGGTACTCCTCCACCTTGTCCACCAGCACCTTCATCTTGGCCTTGAGGGTGGCGTTTTCCTTATAGAGCGTGGTGTAGTCCGCCGTCAGTACGTCCAGAAATTCATCCACCATCGCCATGTTATAGCCGCCGAAGGACGCCTTGGCAAAGGCGTGCTCGGAAACTTCCTGTGGTGTCAGCATAACGTCATTCCCCCGATTTGTTCATGTCTTCCCCACCCGATGCTCCGCATCAATGGACCCCCTCTTTGGCATCTGCCGGGCAATGTGGATTCGCCCGGCATCCGTGTTTTGGCGGTGCCAAAACGCTTGAAACGCCGGACTCCCGGCGGGACAACCCGGACATTTTCCTGTCCTGAAGAGCAGTTCAGAAATACAGCCCGTTGTTCTCCAGTTCGTCAATCAGATCGCCTAAAATATCCACGTTGTAGGGCGTAATAATATAAGTAGAGATGGCCACCTTTTTGATTTTGCCCTCATTGGCATAGGCCACACCGGAGAGGAAATCCAGCAGGCGGCGGGCGATATCCTTGTTGGTGGACTCCAGGTTGAGCACCACCGTGCGCTTCTCCCGCAGGTGGTCGGCGATCTCGCTGGCGTTCTCGAAGCGCTCGGGCTTGACCAGCACCACCTGAAGCTGGGTGGTGGTGTGGATATTGACCACCTTGTTGCTCCGGCGCTCGTTCTCCACGGGGAAGATGGGGCCGGTGCTGTCCTGGGCCTTGGGGGCCTTCCGCTCCAGGCGGTCGCCGCCGGTGCGGTCCATGCGCTCGCTGCGGGAGACGGGCTCGAAGTCGTCAAACTCCTCCTCTTCCTCTTCGTCCTCATAGGGGCGGGCCAGGCGCTTGAGTTCATCTAAAAATCCCATTTCGGTAACCTCCCGAATTTGTTCTATCCTTTGTGCATGGGAGGACGGGGCCCAAACAGGGCGGTACCCACCCGGACCAGGGTGGCCCCTTCCCGCACGGCGTCCTCAAAGTCGCCGCTCATACCCATGGAAAGACAGTCAAAGCTAGTCTTATTATCATCCATCTGACTTCTTATGTCAACATAAAGCTGACGCATTTTTTGCAAAAAACGGGCGGTTTCCGTCCGGCCCGGCGGCCACGGGAGGGATTGCCATGAGCCCCCGCAGGCGCACATGGGGGCTGCCAACCGCCTGGGCGGCCAGGGCGGACAGCTCCTCCGGGGAAATGCCGCTCTTGGACGCTTCCCCGCCGATGTTGACCTCCAGCAGGATGTCCTGTACCAGCTCCAGCTTGGCGGCCTGGGCCTCGATGGCCTCCAGCAGGTGCTCGGAGCCCACCGACTCAATGAGCTCCACCCGGCCCACTACCTGCCGCACCTTGTTGGTCTGAAGGTGGCCGATGAAGTGGAGGGCCGCGCCGGCGTAGGCGTCGTCGTCCAGGTGGGCGGTCATCTCCTGCACCCGGTTTTCACCGCAGATGGTGACGCCGGCGGCAATGGCCTGCCGGATGGTGTCGGAGGTCTGCACCTTGGTGGCCGCCACCAGGGTGACCTCCGACGGCTCCCGACCCGCCTGCCGGGCGGCGGCGGCGATTTTCTCATTTACCAGCGCAATGCGCTCTGCAAGGGACATGTGTCATTACCTCCCTGTCTATGACTGCGTGATCACTTTTCCGTCAAAGAGCTCCACCGAGGAGAGGATTACCTCGTCGCCGGCCCGCAGGGCCTTTTTGCCGTCCGAGCTGTCTGCGGACTTCACCAGGGCGAAATCCTCCAGCTGGGCCAGGATGGTGACGGGCTTAAACTCTGCCTGCTGGCCCACCAGGACGTACACGCCGGTGACCAGCTCCTGCTTTTCCTCCTCCGTCTCCGGGTCGGTGACGGTCCGCTCCTCCACGCGCACTGCCTGCGTGGGCACGCGGATGCCGGTCTGACTGTCAAAGACCAGCTCCACTGTCTGCTTTCGGAGCAGGGTGGTCTCAGACAGATAGCGGTCGGAGGACAGCACCACGGTCACCCGGCCGTTCTCCGGGGTCTCCCCTACCCGCTCCACCTTCATGTCCACCTCGCCCGACCAGTCCCGGGAGAAGCGGACGGTGACGGTGCGGCCCTCGATGAGCCGCCCGGCCTCCTCCTCGCCCATGGCGCAGACAAAGTACCAGGTGGCATCGGTGACCAGCTTGCCCACCGCGCCGGCGTCCGGCTGGGGCCGCTGGCGGTCGAGCTGGCTGAGCTGGCCGGGGGTGATGGTCTCCAGCAGACCGGGGGTGAGCAGGCTCTCATAGCCGTCGGTCTGCCCGGAAAAGACCCCCGCCTGACTGGCGGTGAGGCGGCTGGTGTCCTGGGCGGCCTGGGCGCTCAGCGCCGCAATCTGGGCGTCCACCGCGTCAATGGAGGACTGGATGGCGGCGGCGGCATCGCCGTCCTCTTCCCCGCCGTTGAAGGTAAAGTCCCGCTTGTAGACCAGGCTCTTGAGCAGCAGGGTCTCGTCCTCCAGCTGGGTGAGATCCCCGGTGGACACCGAGGAGCGCAGGGCCACGATGGCGTCGATCACCTGCTGGCTGAGCTGGGAGGAGTCGCCGCCGCTCTGGGTCCGCTCCAGGGCGTATTGGAGCTGCTCCTTTTCCATGGTCAGGCTCTGTAGCTCCTCCTTCCGCGCCAGGCCGGAGTCATTCTGGTAGAGCAGGGCCACCGTCTCCCCGCGGGAGACCTTCTCCCCCTCCTCGGGCAGCAGATCCACAATCCCGCCGGGACTGGCGAGCACGCGCTCCTCCCGCACCAGAAAGCCGGTGGCCTCCAGACTGTCGTCCACAGTGTAGGCGTAGGACAGCACCAGGGTATAGGGATCGCGGAAGCTCCGCCAGGCGGACACGCCCAGATACACCAGGACGGCCGCCAGCAGCAGCAGCATGACAATTCGGTTGATCAGGGTTCCTTGCTTCATGGCAGCTCCTTAGTCTGCCGCCCCCTCCGCCTCCAGAGAGATGGCCCGCTCCGGCACAATGGTGGAGATGGCGTGCTTGTAAATGACCTGCTGCTTGTCCCCCGTCATAAGTACCACCACAAAGGCGTCGTAGCCCGTGATCTGTCCCCGGAGCTGATAGCCATTCATCAGAAATACGGTCAGGCTGGCGTGGGACTTGCGGGCGCGGAGCAGAAACAGGTCTTGCAGGTTGTTGGTCTTTTGCATGTGGATGCACTCCTTCTATCTATAAGATGCATCCAATATATACCAATTATCGGGCGGATTTCGTCGAAACGGCGCGGGGCTGTGTCTCTTCGGCGTTTTCCCCCACGGCCCCCGCCAAACTTGGAAGCGAGTGCGCTGTACCCGCCTGGGCAAGGCCGCCACGGACTGCGGTGGGCCGGAATTGCCCTAGGTTTGACTGTGGCTTCCACGTAGGGGCGGCCCTTGTGGCCGCCCGGCCGAGCGATAGGGCTGCGGGCGGTGCGCGGTCAAATCAGGCTCTGCCGAAGCGTTTTTCTAGTTGCTGGCGGGTCAGCTCAATGGCCACTGGCCGCCCGTGGGGGACAGTATTTGACCGCGCCGGACATGACCGCCTGGGCCACCTTGAGTAGCTCGGCGGGGCTGTTCCTCTGGCCGCCCTTGATGGCCGCCTTGCAGGCCATGGTGTGGAGCAGGGCGTCCCGGGCCGCGCCGGGATCGGCGGAACCGCCGGTGAGCAGGCGGCCGGCCAGCTCGGAGAGCACGTCGGGGATCTCCCCGGCGGCCACGTCGCTGGGGGCGGCCCGGACGATCAGCGCCCCGCCGCCGAAGTCCTCCGCCTCAAAGCCGAAGCGCCCCAGCAGCGGGAGCTGGGCCAGCAGGGCGGCCCCCTCCTCCGCCGGAGGGGTGAACACCACCGGCGCCAGCAGGGCCTGCACCATGGGCTGGTAGCCCTCGGCCTTCATCCGGTCGAAGTTCAGCCGCTCGTGGGCGGCGTGCTTGTCGATGAAGAGCACCTTGTCTCCCTGCTCCACGATGATGTAGGTGTTGAGCACCTCCCCCGCTGTGCGCCAGGGCTCCTCCTCCGAAGGGGGCGCTGAGGGCTCGCCGGCTGGTCGGGCGGCCATAAAGGCCGCCCCTACCGGCTGGTCGGGCGCGGCTTCAGCCGGGCGGATGTGGGCATCCGCCCCGACGGGCCGGACGGTGGAGATGGGTGCGCCGGAGGCAGGGGCGGATTCAGCCGGGCGGGCACGGCCGTCCGTTCGCGCGTGCGGCGCGGCGGAGGTTGGGGGGGCGGAGATGCCGCTCCCGGCGGGGACAGGTGCGGCTTCGGCCGGGCGGATATGGGTGGCCACCCCGGCGGGCTGGGTGGTGGAGATGGGGGCGCCGGAGACGCCGTTCCCGGCAGGGGATGCAGGGGCGGCCCCTGTGGCCCGGGGGGCGGTGAAGTCGTGGAGGGGCAGGGCCGCTGCGGGCCGTTCCGCGGTTCGGCGGAACTCCTCCAGGGTCATCTCCCGGTAGGTGGGGGCCGCCGGAGCGGGCTCCGCCGGGCGGAGGGGAGACTGCGCAGGCCGCCCCCCCTCCGCCGGGCGCGGGGGCTCCACCTGGAGGGACGGCCGGGTGCGGTCGGCCTCCAGAGTGGACTTGACGGCATAGTACACCGCGTCAAAGACCTTCTTGTCGCTGCCGAACTTGACCTCCTGCTTGGTGGGGTGTACGTTGACATCCACCGCGTTGAGCCGGGTGGTCAGGTGGAGGACGCAGCCGGGAAATTTGCCCACCATCTTCTGGTTGGCGTAGGCCTCCTCCAGGGCGGCCATCATGGTGCGGCTCTTCACATACCGGCCGTTGACAAAAAAGTGCTGGTAGCCCCGGGTGCCCCGGCAGCAGGTGGGCAGGGAGACAAAGCCGGACACCGACATATCCTCCCCCGAGCCCTTCACCGGCGTGAAGCCCAGGGCCATATCCCGGCCCAGCACGGCGTAGAGGGCCGACTGCACCTGCCCGTCGCCGGGGGTGAGCAGCTCCTGCTTGCCGTCCCGGAGGAACTTGACGCTCACCTCCGGGTGGGACAGGGCCACCCGCTGCACCATGGCGAAGCAGGCCGCCCCCTCGGCGGCGTCCTTTTTCAGGAACTTGAGCCGGGCGGGGGTGTTGTAGAACAGGTCGCGCACCACCATTGTGGTGCCCTGGGGGCAGCCGGCCTCTTCCCGGTGCACCACCGCGCCCCCCTCCAGGGAGAGGGCGGCCCCCAAATCCTCCTCCGCCGTGCGGGTGAGCAGCTCGATGCGGGAGACGGCGGAGATGGCCGCCAGAGCCTCCCCCCGGAAGCCCAGGGTGCCGATGGCCTCCAGATCGTACTCGGTGCGCAGTTTGCTGGTGGCGTGGCGGAGAAAGGCGGTCTCCGCCTCGGCGGCGGCGATGCCGCAGCCGTTGTCGGTAACCCGGATGAGGCTCATGCCGCCGTGCTGGATCTCCACGGTCAGGGCGTCCGCCCCGGCGTCGATAGCGTTCTCCATGAGCTCCTTGACCACCGACGCGGGCCGCTCCACCACCTCGCCGGCGGCGATCAGATCGGCCACGTGGGGATCTGCAGAATTGCAGAATGTGGGGCATAGAAGCACCTGCTTTCTAAAAGGGGGAAATGACGAAGGAGTAGGGGCGACCCTTGTGGCCGCCCGCGGGCGGCGGGGAGGGCCTCCCTACGCTCCCAGGACGGCGGAGGCGAGGATCAGGGCGTTGAGCACCATGTGCAGGGCGATGGGGCTCCAGATGGAGCCGCCGTTGTCGTAGCACCAGGTCAGGGCCAGGGACATGGGCACATACTGGAGGAACAGCAGCAGGTAGCGGAAATCCACCGTGCCGTAGGAATAGACGAACTGCCAGACGCAGTAAAGGGCAAAAACCAGGGTGGAGAGCACATAGCCCAGCACCCGGCTGTACCGCCGTGGCGCCGAAGAGCAGGCCGCGGAACAGAGGCTCCTCCACCAGGGGCATGAGCACCACCAGGATCACCACTGTGGCCGCCGGGGAGAGGGCAAACTGCTGGGCGTAGCTCTCCGGGTTGGGATTCTGTACCGGCAGAGGAATGAGCATGACCAGCAGATGGAGCACCCCCGCCCCGACGAGCCCGGTGCCGAAGGCGAACAGGTTTTCCGGCAGCCAGTCCAGCAGCAGGTCAAACCCGTGCCGCAGAAACGTCCAGAAGACCAGAAAGACCAGGGTGGCGGCCAGGAGGTAGTAGACCACGTTGGCCTCGGCCACGGGCAGTTCCCCGTGGAAAGCCCGCTGCACCCACCCCATGGACAGGGGAAAGACCGTCAGGTACAGGGCAAAGAACACCCACCCCCGGCCCATCTCGGCGCGGGTGAGCTGCGGACGCCATGGACGGCGTTTGGTGTGCATGGTGGAGGTCCTCTCTTTCTCTCGGAAATTGGGGTGCGGCCCGGCGGAGCGGGCCGATGTGGGCAGAAGGTGAATTGCCCCAGAGGGGCAAGAGAAACCGCCCTGGGGCGTCGGCCCCTCCGGGGCGCATGGCCGGGGCGGGCGGAGCCTCGTCAAACGCCGACACGTAGGGGCGGGGCTTGTCCCCGCCCGCGTTCTCCGGTGTCCCGCCGCCGGGTAGGCGGGCGGCCACGAGGGCCGCCCCTACAGGGCGCATGGCCGGACGGGCGGAGCCTCTCGTCAAACGCTGACACGTAGGGGCGGGGGGCGGGGACTAGAGCATCTGCTTGAGCTCGTAGAGCAGGTTCATGGCCTCGATGGGGGTGAGCACATTCACGTCCACATCCCGCAGGCGGGCGGCCACCTGGGCCGCGCCCATGTCCAGCAGGGAGACCTGCTCCTCCGGCTGTGCGGCGGCCGGAGCGGGGGCGGCGGGTACGCCCGCCTCCAGCTCCTCCAGGATCTTCCTGGCCCGGCGGAGCACCGGCTCGGGCACTCCGGCCAGCTTGGCCACCTCGATGCCGTAGCTCTGGTCGGCGCCGCCCCGGACGATCTTGCGCAGGAAGAGGATGTCGTCCCTCTTCTTTTTGGCGGCGATGTTGTAGTTCTTCACCCCGGGGATCTGCCCCTCCAGGGCGGTCAGCTCGTGGTAGTGGGTGGCGAAGAGGGTCTTGGCCCCCAGGCGCTTCTTGTCCGCGCAGAACTCCAGCACCGCCCGGGCGATGGACATGCCGTCGTAGGTGGAGGTGCCCCGGCCGATCTCGTCCAGGATCAGCAGGCTCTTGGCGGTGGCGTTTTTCAGCAGCTCGGCCACCTCGGTCATCTCCACCATGAAGGTGGACTGCCCGGCGGAGAGGTCGTCGCTGGCGCCGATGCGGGTGAACACCCGGTCCACGATGCCGATGCGGGCGGAGCGGGCGGGGACGAAGGAGCCCATCTGGGCCATGAGCACAATGAGGGCCACCTGGCGCATGTAGGTGGACTTGCCCGCCATGTTGGGGCCGGTGATGATGGCCACCGTGTCGTCGCGGTTGTCCATGTGGGTGTCGTTGGGGACGAAGAGGGCGTGTTTGAGCATCTTCTCCACCACCGGGTGGCGGCCCTCATTGATCTCAATGGCGTCGGAGAGATCCACCTCGGGGCGGCAGTAATCCTGCTCGGCGGCCACGGCGGCAAAGGAGGCGAGCACATCCACCTGGGCCACAGCGGCGGCGGAGCGCTGAATCCGCCCCACCTGGGCGGCCGCCTGCTCCCGCAGGTCGCAGAACAGCTCAAACTCCAGGGCGGTGATGCGGTCCTGGGCGGAGAGGATCTCGTGCTCCAGCTCCTTGAGCTCCTGGGTGATGAACCGCTCGCAGTTGGTGAGGGTCTGCTTGCGGATGTAGTTGTCGGGCACCTGGTCGTAATAGGACTTGGAGACCTCGATATAGTACCCGAAGACCTTGTTGTAGCCCACCTTCAGGCTCTTGATGCCGGTCTTCTCCTTCTCCCGGGCCTCGATGGAGGCCACCAGGCCCTTTCCGTTGGCCATGATGTCCCGCAGGCGGTCCACCTCCGGGTGGTAGCCCGCCCGGATGAAGCCGCCCTCCCGGACGGAGAAGGGGGGCTCGTCCACGATGGCCCGGCCGATGAGCTCCCGCAGCTCGGTGAGATCGTCCAGCTCCTCTCGCAGGGAGGCCAGCAGGGCGGAGGAGCAGCCGGCCAGCCGCTCCCGCAGGGCGGGCAGCTTGCCCAGGCCGTTTGCCAGGGCCACCAGATCCCGCCCGCCGGCGGTGCCGTAGACAATGCGGCCGATGAGCCGCTCCAGGTCGGTGATCTCCCGCAGGGTGAGGGTCAGCTCCTCCCGGCCGATGGCGTCGCCCACCAGCTCCCCCCACCGCCCCCAGGCGGCGGCCGATGGCCGCCGGGGAGAGCAGGGGCCGCTCCATCCACGCCCGGATCAGCCGGTGGCCCATGGCGGTGCGGGTCTTGTCCAGCACCCACAGCAGGCTCCCCTTCTTCTCCTTGGAGCGCAGCGTCTCGGTCAGCTCCAGGTTGCGCCGGGCGGTGAGATCCAGCTCCATGAACTGCCCGGTGGTGAAGTACGTCAGGGTGGAGAGGTGGGACAGGTCGGTCTTCTGGGTCTCATAGAGGTAGGACAGCAGGCCGCCCACCGCCTGGAGGGCGGCGTCGTCCCCGGCGGGCAGGGCGTCCAGGCCGGCGGAGAACTGCTTCTCCGCCGCCGTGCGGGCCGCGTCCAGCCGGAAGCGGGCCTCGCCCCCGTTCTCGCAGCGGCAGTCCAGGCGCTTGACCAGGAAGTCTACCAGGGCCCCGTCGCTGTAGGCCCCGTCGGAGAGCATGGCCTCCCGAGGGGTGAAGCGGCCCAGCTCGTTATAGAGGTGCTCGTCCGCCTCCGGTCCGGTGAAGGAGGTGACGGAGCACTCGCCGGTGGAGATGTCGCAGAAGCACAGCCCCGTGCCCGCGCTGTCCCGGTACACGGCGCAGATGAAGTTGTTGCGCCCCTCCTCCAGCATGGAGGAGGCCATCACCGTGCCGGGGGTGATGATGCGGATGATGTCCCGGTCCACCAGCCCCTTGGCCAGGGCCGGATCCTCCATCTGCTCGCAGATGGCCACCTTGTAGCCCTTGGCGATCAGCCGGGCGATGTAGGCGTCGGCGCTGTGGTAGGGCACGCCGCACATGGGGGTGCGCTCCGCCGCCGGCTTGCCCCGGTCCCGGCTGGTCAGGGTCAGCTCCAGCTCCTTGGATACCAGCTTGGCGTCCTCGTTGAACATCTCGTAAAAATCACCCAGCCGGAAAAACAAAATACAGTCCGGGTGCAGCTCCTTCATGCGCAGATACTGCTGCATCATGGGCGTGGTCTCTGGCGGCATAGCGTCTCTCCTGTTCTATCTCTCTGTGTAGTAGCAATCCAGCTCCCAGCGCAGGGGGTTGTTGTCAATGTAGGTCCAGATGCGCAGAAAGTCGTTTTCACTGCGGACAATATGGTCGTAGTAGCCCCGCTGCCAAAGGCGGCCGGCCTCCAGTCCCCGCCCGGCGGCCAGATGGACGGACCGGGATTTCACGGTGCCTACAAGCCGCCCCAGCTCTGCGGCCGCCCGCGGCCCACTGTCTGTGGGGGCAACCCTTGCGTCCGCCGCGTCCCGGCTCCTGTGGGGACAATCCTTGCGGCTACTCGCGTTTGGCCGCCTGCGGGGGCAATTCTTGCGGCCGCCTGCGTCCCGGCCCCTGTAGGGGCGGCCCTTGTGGCCGCCCGTTCCAGCGTCAGGAGCAGATGGACATGGTTGGGCATGATAACCTGGTGCTCCACCCGTACCTCCGGTAAGCGCGATGGACTCTGCCACACATTCCCCCAGCGGGGTGAGAACGAGGGGCGGGCGACCACAAGGGTCGCCCCTACGGATGGAGGAGAGGACGGGGCGGTGCGCTGAGGTGCAGAACGTCACAAAATAGGTGCCGCCCGCGCCGTAGTCCCACCCCCGCAGGCGGGGGTTCTTCCGCTTCGGCCTATCGGGCGTCACTGCGGCCCACCAGATAGTCGATCGTTACCCCAAAATAATCCGCCATGCGGATCAGCGTGCTGACGGAGGCCTCCCGTTCGCCATTCTCATAGCGCTGATAGGTGCGAGGAGTAATTTTAACGGCTTTGGCAGCCACCGTCTGTGAGACCTTTTTTTGTTGCGCAGGGTCAAAAGACGCTCTGCAAAAGGTTGCCATAAGAACCTCCTTTGACAACGAACGAATGGTCGTTATATAATACCTCTAAAGACGAACGAATGGTCGTTGGGGTAGATTTTATGGCTCGACATTTCTAGACGTTCTCTACAACTATATCCAGGAAAACCGGATTGCGTATTATCTGAACGGCGACCCGGAATACTGTCTGGCCGGGCGGCGGATGGACGAGGCGGAGGAGTGGCTGGAGGCCAACCTGCCGCCGGAGGCCAGGGCGCGGCTGGAGCGTCTGGCGGCGGCCCGCGCCGAGCGGGACTTCCGGTATGAGCGGGCGCTGTTCCGCTGCGGGCTGGGCCTGGGGCTGGAGCTGGCCGGGTCAGGCCGGCTCCCCGGATAGGGACCACTTGTTGGCCCCGGTGATCTTCACGTCCACAAACTGGCCGATCAGGCCCTCGCCCCCGGTCAGGCGCACCAGCCGGTTGCCGGGGGTGCGGGCGGTGAGGCCCTTGCCGTCCTTCCCGTCCACCAGGCAGCGGGACGGTTTTTCCGATGTAGGCGGCGTGCTTTTCCTCGGAAATCTGGTCCTGCCGCTCCACCAGCCGCTGGAAGTGGGCGCTTCTCCGGGCCTTGGGATGGGATCGTCCATTTTGGCGGCGGGGGTCCTCCCGGGGGGAGAAGATGAAGGTGAACAGCGCGTCGAAGCGCACCTCGTCGATGAGGGTCATGGTGTCCTCGAACTCCTCGGCGGTCTCGCCGGGGAAGCCCACGATCACGTCGGAGGTGATCACCACGTCGGGGATGGCCTGGCGCAGGCGGCGCACCTTGTCCAGGTAGCCCGCCCGGTCGTACACCCGGTTCATGGCCTTCAGAATCCGGTCGTTCCCCGCCTGGAAGGGCAGGTGGAAGCAGGGGGCGATCTTGGGGGAGGACGCCATGGTGTCGAAGAGCTTCTGGGAGGCGTCCTTGGGGTGGCTGGTCATGAAGCGGAGCAGGAAGTCCCCGGGGAGCTCCGCGGCCGCCTTGAGCAGATCCGCAAAATCCATGGGCTCGTCCAGATCCTTGCCGTAGGAGTTGACGTTCTGGCCCAGAAGGGTGATGTCCTTGTACCCCTCGGCCACCAGGCCGCGGATTTCGTCCAGGATGATCTCCGGCTTCCGGGAGCGCTCCCGCCCCACGGACGTAGGGCACGATGCAGTAGGTGCAGAAGTTGTTGCAGCCATACATGATGCTCACCCACTTAATCGCCTTCACCCCCTCCTGGCGCACCAGGATGCCTCGGCGATGGAGCCGGGCTCGTCGGCAATGTCGAAGATGCGCCCCCGGCGGGTCACAAGGCGGTGAGCAGCCTGGGAACCAGGGCGGGGGGCCAAGGATCAGATCCAGCAATACGTAACTGAACGAAGCATACTGA
>VOFH01001892.1_pt1 | contig 45672 bp, 85 predicted proteins | sample 5384091 | NCBI WGS metagenome assembly VOFH01 (sample SAMN12384727, study PRJNA508395) | human gut metagenome | isolation source: healthy gut G | host: Homo sapiens
TGCTGCCACCGCGATGAGAACCACCAGGATCATGACGATACCTGTTACCAGAAACACGGAGCATCCCACGCCACTTTGCCGACAAAACCCGCTAGAGGTTACATTGCCGAATTGACAAGTATATATCAACATCAGAACCGCACTCGATGATAGCCACGGATTTTTACCGTGAGAACGTTTCAATGCCATCCGGCACGGTCATGTCCGTTCTGATCACTGCATCTTCGGCCCTATCCACAAGGCTGGAGGAATTCTGGCCGCATGGGCGGTAAAACACACGCATGAGAAACATGGAAAGTCCATAAATTGCGAACCATTCCACTGAACCCAAAGTGCTCTGCCGCCCCTCACCAGGTAGATTCTCCAAAGTCCCTACCGTCAGAGACTGCTGGGCAGAGACTTGTTGCGGACGAAATAGCTTTCCATGTCCTGCAATTGCAGTCTTGAAAAGAAATATGCTGCACAAACAAAGCCACCGGATTACCGCCGCTACGACGATTTGATGATATTGTCTACCAGTAGCATAAGCATTTCTTCCACTCCTTTCTTTACCCGTAGGCGAGTTTGCTTTTCCATCGCAAACCTGCCCCATTCTATAAACTCTTGATTAAATCCACTGCACTGGCGGCATCGTAGAATGAATTGGCGCGATGGATACTGCAAATTCAGCAATCCAGAGGAGGCGCCAACCAGCGGAACCGCCTGATATTCTGTGCTTTCAACGGTCTACCACCTGTTTCATCTCCGTGCATTGTCATAGTCAGCATGGCCGACATGCCAACAAAGTCGACGTCAAGTTTTTTGCTTCTTCACAAAAGGTTTCTGCGGAATATCCACCCCCCCAAGTCCTGTGACCTCGCCCAGCCAGCTCCCTCGAACATCATGCCAACCAATTTTTTGCCGATATCGTGGAGATCGCCTTTTACCGTTCGATTATCACGGCCCTTCGACTGGTCATCGCCAGAGACCAACTCCTCCCTTATGAAAGGTCCATTCCAGCTTGCATAGTATTTTGCCGCCATCAAAACCTCGGCACAAAGACGCTCCCAGAAGAAATCTTCTGCCAATGTCGTCCATGCCCTTCGCAGTCCCTGTCGAGAGATCTCCTTGGCGCTGACGCCAGACATAAGTGCTGCCTGACATAAATCTCTATGGCATCAATTTTATAATTTTTACTGCAAATCCTGCAATTTTGTTTAACATGTTTTTCATCTCCTTAAAATCTTCTCTGTGATGCTTGCCTTCAACGATTTCCCTCTCTCTGCGTCTGATGATCTGATCGTATTCTCTGATGACTGCTTCATCAACGAAAAGTTTCGAATCAGATTCGATGATTTCGATGCTTTTGTTTAAAACCAATTACGCGAGATTTATCTTCACACCAGCGATGCCAAGCCTGATACTGTTTTCGGTTCATAAATTCCGGATAGTAGTCTCCTCCCTGAAGTACTGGAAGGTATGCGTCTGCGTCATATACTGGCCGCCCTGGCCCCCGCAGTCAATCCCGAATCCAGACATAAGGTTTCTCGTTGACATCTATCCCTTTTTCCATCCGTTTGATATAACCGATGATGTCACTGTTCATCAAAATCATTTCAAGCTGCCAATCAAACCGGCGCCCAAATAGGCGTTATCGTGAACTAGATTCGTTCCGCTGAGAGCAGCCAACATATTAGAGAAGGTAGACTCTACCCCCTGCCTGCACGTCAATGGCATTGGAATCTGAACATCCGCCTGTACCATAACACGGCAGATTATAGAACTTAGCCAGCTGTCCCACAACGGCATGGATAATCGGCAGTTCCGCTCCGCCGTAGCAGCTGATGGACGCCTTCATATCCATCGTGGACCCCACAAGGCCCAAAGATGAATGGTGCGCCTGGATTCTTAAGCTGGTGAATGACAAGACCGCTGAGCCCTTCTGCATTACCTAAGGCAATGGTTCCCGCTAAGGTCGCTGGTCCCGTTCCACCTGCGATAATGCCCGAGGCCCAAGTTACAGGAATGCCATATTCTGCACAGAGCAGCAGTTTCTGTGTCGCCTCTTTGCTGTTGGTCAGTGGTGAAATCGGCTCGCCATATAAGCCGATGGTCGGGTTGAGCCGCAGTTGGTCATAACCGCCTGCATTGACTGCCGCCATGTCGATAAGGGCTTTCATGTTCCCATAATCAGTAGCCGTAATCCAGTTCGGTTTACCGCAATAACTTCTCATCGCTTTGAAGTGATATAGGTCCACAACATCCTGGCTGACATCACTTGCCAAACCTAAATTTGCAACAAAGTCGATGTTGACTGCGTATTGGGCAATCTTGGCGACATCCTCTACATCTTTCAGTACCGTGTCTCTGATTTCACCTGAATAGGGGTCGATGAACTTCGGCAGATCTGTTCCCAGGCCATAATAGACGTTGTTTCTGTAAAGGTGCAGTTTTTCTCCCCATCCACATTGCAGAGGGTGATCTTTGGCGGCGCGCTTTTGATGGCGTCTTCAACAAGCTTTGCGGGAATTCTCACTCCGGTTTTCCCTCACGTGGGCGCCTGCTTCTGCAAGAAGTGCGAGCGCCTCATCATCCAGGACTACAACGCCGGTACGCTCTAAGATTTCTAAAGACGCCATGTGAATGACGTGAATCTGTTCTTGTGACAGATACTCAAAACAACCACCTGCGATTTTTTGTTTATTTACTAACATGTTCCATTGATCCTCCATTTTCTATCAACCGGTTAATGAATTCGCCTTCATTAAATCAGAATTATCTGTCTATTGCAATACCATTGAAAGGATTAGTTCATCACTTAATTAGCTATATCTGTATTGTTTTTTGTGCAAGAATAGAAGATAATAGAGGAAAAGGAGGAATTGACATGCCAGTGATAAAAAAAGAGCCTGCCAGGAAAAGGTCAAAGTTTCGTTTCAGTATGGCTGCGCCATGGAGCTGGTCTGCAGCCTCCACGTGATTACAGACCCCAGCCATCACGTCAATTGTATCGACTGGTATGATCACGTCATCAGCCACGTCGAGAAAAAATTAATCAGACAGATTGTCGATTTTGGCAGCCGCTATGCAAACTGGGACTTAGTTATGGACTTAATTGATAACTTTACAAAGCCCTGCGCGGAACGATCAGGTTATTTCGATGATTTTTTTCTCAGTCATCGAAAGGCTGGATAATCTGCCGCGGGAACAATTTGCCTATATTTTTCTTGGAGAAACCCTATTAGGCAATGATGATAACATCTATGACCTGCTGCTGCATCCCGAACACTTAGATCAGTACGACTTATATGACTTGTATCAGTATGTCAGCCGTGATAACGCAGAATACTTCATCCGGCATGTAGATGAAGTTCGAAAAGAGATGATTGACATTATCACCCTTTATTACAACGTCTATTTTCAAGAACACTGGAAAAAACCTGTGCCTTTTATCGCGGCGCTGCAATCAAAGAAAAGGCACAGTTTGCTGCCGCAGACCCGGCCAATTTTATCGCTTCTCTCCACGATGACCTGATTTACGAGTCTGACACCCTCATCATGAGGAAGCAGATCGACTTCAAAGTGCAGTCTGAAGAAATCAAAGAGATAAAGATTATTCTGTCTGCCTTTACTTATCCGCATTTGATGATCAATATCTATGGCAATCGCATCAGCCTTTATCGAAATATGCTGATGCCGGACATGTCTACCACTTTTGACAACATGGCAAAATCCATCCGTGTATTTAGCGATCCCACCAGGCTCTCGATTGTGAAACTGCTTCTGGACAGAGAGTTGACCAACAAAGCGTTAGCCTCTCTTCTGAATATTACGCCTGCGTCCATCTCACAACATTTGAAAATATTAAAAGAGGCCAATATGCTCTACTCCATACGAAGAAAGAACAATATTTTATATAGAATAAAGAAAAAGAAGTTGCACAGATGCTCACTGAATTAAAGCGTTTTTTAGATATATAATAAAAAAACAGGTTTTCCGGCGTAACCGGATTACCTGTTTTTTAAGTACAAACAATCTTCTATAATTAAAAGTTATGATAATACGAGATTCCCTGATCATAACCAAAGACAGAATACAATACAGTACCGATCAAAGAAATGATGCAGATTCCTATAATTACCGCGCCGATAATAATCAAGGCCTTTTGCCCATGTTGGCAGCCCGGTCTTTGCGGCTGCACCTGCTGATCGTAATTCTCCTGATAATAGGTACCCTCTTCCTGTGGATTTCTCTGGTAATTCTGCGCTGCCTGGCTCTTTAACGGATAGTCCCGTCTGATGACCAGGTACACTACCAATCCCAGGTAACTCGGCACCAAAGCTGCAACCAACGCCCACAGCCACGGACTGCAGTCTACTCTTTTATCTGCATCTTTGTAGACGCATACTGTTATGACGATAGGGATTCCAATCGTAAAGATCAAAATCACCGGAATAATCATCAAAACATAAAAGCTCCAAATAACATAATCTCAGTCTCCTTCTTCTTTTTTATGTCTATATGAATAAAAGTATACCACATTTTGTCGAATCTGCATATTATGTTAGTGAAATCTTTTTAACCTTTGAGGTGAAAATCATGGCTTATGACACCAGAGAACTCTTTGCCCGCCTGATACAGTGCGAGGCAGGAGGCGAAGGTGAAGATGGAATGAGAGCAGTTGCAACTGTCATTATGAACCGGGCGACCATCAGCTACGGCGAGTTTGCCCGTGTCAGCAAGGGCGGAGACGTGAGAAACATCATCACGCAGCCAGGACAGTTCGTCTGCATGAGAGAAAGCGTCGGCGGTGTTTATAACCCGCAAAATGTTTATAATATGAATCCTACACAGGAGCATTTTGATATTGTAGACTGGGCAATGGGAGGAGGCTGATTGATGGGTGTTGATGAATCACTCTTCTTTTCACAACCCCTATAGTACCAAATGTCCAACATACTTTCCAACCAATGTAGGCGTTATCCATAACCGGATAGGCGACCACTGCTTCTACCTTCCGACTTCATACTATGCAGATACATGATGATAAATCAATAAAGAGAAAAATATAGAAATGAGGTAATTTTTATGATTATGCCATGCAACAGTGCAAATGGATGCGGAACGGTTTCCGTCCGCAACAACCAATTCGACGACTTGGCTTACAGACCGATTGACGGAATTTCCTATGAGGAGATGACAGGATTTATGCCTTCTTCCTCTGCTACAGCAAACGTTGCTCCTGTACCTGGTACGTCAAATATCCCTACGGCCTCCGGCGTTGCAGCTGCACAGGGTCTCGATCTCGATAATCCGGCTATGCCCGGCGGCGCCAATAATTTAAGACCATCCACAGGCGGCAGTTCAGTACAGCCGGAAGGCGTCCTGCCAAACGCACCAGAATTTCAGGTTCCAAACAATCCTCTTCTTCCGCCGGGTTATCAAGAAGTGATCAACTATGAAAACCTGCAGTACATGAACGGTTTTCTCAGAACACAGATTGGAAAATATATCCGTGTTGAGCAGATTGTCGGTTCTACGGTCATCGAAGATCGTTATGGTTACTTAGTCGGTGTCGGCCTCAATTACATCCTTCTGCAGGAAATCAATACACAGAACATCATGGCGGTGGACTTCTACAACATCAAATATGTATATATCTATTATTCACAGCCTACCCTGCCTACCAACGCCACCAGATAACTTCTACATCCAAAAGCACGCTCGGCATTGCCGAGCGTGCTTTTCTTAGTTCAATGAATGATTTTACTCTTGTTGAGAGTAACTTTGTTCTTTAACGCTAATAGTGAATAGTCGTGATTCCAATATCCGTTTGACGGCCAGTATGTAAAATAATCTCTTGTCCTAATGCCATACGCATTTTCTGCACTGTAATCAATAATGATTACCTTTTAACCATTAATTTTTCCAGAGTAAATTTTATTGACTATCAATGTGCTTGGAAAATACAAGCTTTGATTTTTCAATGCAAGGTAAGCTTTTCTTGCCTGTCGCTGCGTCAAAGTCTTGCTCGATATCTTAATACTTTTACTACTGCTGAAATCACCATAATATTTTGTTCCATTAACTTTAGTATAGGCTCTGACCTTATAGTAATATGTCTTCCCATATGTTTTCTTCTGATCTGTGAAGGTGGTAGCTGCATAGCCTGCTGCTGTTTTAATTTTTTTGTATGTTCCCGAGGCACTTTCTGCTCTAAAAACTTCATAGCCGTTAGCGTTTGAAAGCTTTGACCATTTGATTGTGGCACTGCCGGCAGATGTAGTCAAAGACGTAATCTTTGCCTTTGCAACCCCTGCAGCGCCAGTTACATAGTCTGACCCCATGTTAGAAATAGCCTTTCCATCTACATAAATATACGGAATTACTTGATATTCATATTTTACACCTTTTTAATATCCTTATCTATCCAACTAGTAGTATTCCCCGATGCGATTGTCACCTCAGGAAACGGACGTCGAGTACTTTTAACGGTTTTGTAAATATAATATCCATCGGCATTTTTAATTTTATTCCATGATACCTTTATCGATGAACCATTCAAAGCAGATGCCTTAATCTTTGGATTTTCTAAGGCGGCATAATCTATATCACCATAAATCCATTCGCTGAATATGTCATCTACGTAGACCGCCCTTAATTTGTAATAAGATGTGCCGGGCACTGTCGGCCTGTGAATATATCGAAACTGTGTTTTATTAGGGTCCAGTGACTGCCAGAAATCCTTTTGATCTTTATCACTGTCACTGACTTTTTGACAGCAATTCGTAATCACTTTCTCCAGGTGCTTTAACATAGAGTTCATAATAATTTAAGCCTTTATTATTACCCCTATCTATATTATCCCAAAGAGATAGATCCCATTCCACCCTTCATCAACCTGTAAATTACTCGATGGTGCTTCACCTAGCACCAAAGGCGGAAATCACATTTACAGGCAGTATGGAAATAATGAATGACATAGCCAAAATAATGGCAATTCTGCTTTTTTTTTTTCACTTTTTCTCCTTTAATTAATATAAAATATTGCATAGTACTTCTTATTCTTAATTACTATTTTACCACTCATTTTAGAAATTACAATAATATAGTAAAAATAGTGAAATTAGTTAATTTTTAGTTAATATTTCAAATATCTATTGTGCTTTTTTAGATATCTTCGTATAATAATTTTAACAGGAAAATAGTTAAGGTTAAGAAAGGACAAAATATTATGAAAAAGTCAAGAATCATTAGTGTCGCATTGACACTGGCACTTGTTCTAACCACAGTATTTGCAGGAACTGAAAGCATTTTTGCAGACTCCACTAGAGCCATTAGTGGCGCGTCTTCAACAGGCTTATCCACATTTGCCGTCAATGAAGACGGTTCTATTACGGCTACCAATATGAACAGCAAAACACCTGCCGATACTTACAATGTAAAGTATAGTAAAGACAATCCCTTTGCAGGAGCAATCAAATTACCAAAAGCAGGCACATTTGAATTTAATATTGTCGCCGGAGCTAATACAACAGTAGCGTTATACGATTCGCTGACTGCAACAACACCAATTGCAACGAAAATCTATATCAGTCATACGACGGCAGTGCAGAATCATTCTATGTAAAAGCAAAAAAGCAGGCACCTATTACATTGCGTTCTACACTAACAGCACTACGGAATGCACATCTCAATTTAATGCACTGTATGCCCCATCCGGCAATGTTACGCCGACCAAAAACAAAGAGTACTTTAGCTCAGCAACGAGTAGTTCTTATACATATTATAAGATTACTGCACCTTCAACTGGTTATATCAAAATTCAATTTCCACACGGTACGGCCGGAAACAATTCAGTTTACAGCATTAAGCTAATGAATTCCAAGAAGAGCAAGAATTTACTAAAGTACGTGACGAAAGTAAATTACAGCAAAAAACTTTTTACTACCTACGCTGCGGTACCAAAGGGAACATACTATGTAGCAGTCAAATCTACAACAGATAGTTGTTACGGAATTAAGCTTAATTTCACAAAAGTTACCGAGAATAGCGGCAGCAGCCGTTCAAAGGCGAAATCTCTGCTTAAGGGTAACACAAAGAGAGGAACAATTTTAGTTACACAGACCAGCAGCAACGCAGATTGGTACAAGATCAAAGTCAACAGTTCGCAAAAGGTAAACCTTGCAGTGAAAAACTTTAACAGGCGGTTCATCTGGCGGAATCAGAGTTTCTGTATACAGCAGCGGAAAGACTAAAGCCTTCGGTTCTTACGATTTCTATTATGGCGATCCGGCAGGAACATTGAATCTTTTATACAGATTATAACGGCGGCAAACTTGCAAAAGGCACATATTATATCAAGGTTCAAAATATGGTAATGGCAACGGCCAATATCAGATTCAATGGAAATAAACTAATACTAGATAAATACGCTGGATCGTCTCGTCCAGCGTATTTTTAAAAATGATTTAAGAAAGGACCTAAAGCAATGAAGAAAAAGTAAACTATTAAGCTTGGCATTAACCTTGGCATTGGTCTTTACCACGGTTTTCGCCGGTACAGAATCCATCTTTGCTGCAAGTTCTCAGGAAATGCAGGCAAAATCAACTGACCGAATCAATGCCGTCAGTCTGAACAGCACAGATAAAGCCGATATCTGGACAGTATCTTACGACCAAAATTCGACGACCTATATTCCAGTCTACATTCCAAAAGCGGGCACCTTTAAAATTGATCTTGCCGGCATAGACTATCAGTACGGCAGCTATATAAAGCTAAAAAATGGCGCAACTGCAGAGGCGGGAGCAATCGGCTCCCTATGAGTACATCTCATCCTCTTCACCAGAAGGAGTTATTTTTGGTGAAGTCAGCAAGGGCGGCACCTACTACCTTGAATTTTCGACCACTTTACCTGGTACCTATAAAACCGCTTTCAGCGTATCCTATGCACCGGCTGGCGGAACGCTCAAGTCTGGCACACAGTTCTTTGGAACAAGCCCTAATGGAAAGGTGTCTTATTACAAAATAACAGCCCCTGGAACAGGTTATATGAAAGTGACCTTCCCTTCCACAGCAAGCACATATAGTCCATCCTACAGCGTAAAGTTGATGAATTCCAAGAAAAAAAAAAGTATCTCTGGTGATTATCAATCTGTTTATGCAAAATAAAAAACTATACGACTTATTTTGGTGTAGGAAAAGGCACTTACTACATCGCCGTAAAAACTAGTGATCCAATATATGGAATCAGAACAACTTACAATAAGGTTACAGAAAAAAGCGGCAGCACTAAGTCAAAGGCAAAGTCCATCTATAAAAAGGCACAAAGAAAGGAATTATCACAGCCTCTCAGAGCAGTACTTCTGGCGACTGGTATAAATTCAAGATTACAAAATCGCAGACAGTGAAATTCAGTATATCAACACTGGCTAGCTCCAACGGCGGATTGAGAGTTTCCTTCTACAAAGCGGGCAGCAGCTATGCCTTCGGATCACAGAGTTTCTCTTCTTATACTCCATCAGGCACAGTTCAGCCATATACCTACGGTTACGGCAAAAACTTGCGCCAGGAACTTATTATGTAAAAGTGCAGAAGTACAGCGGCGGCAACGGATATTACAAGATGAAATGGCTATAACCCCACGTTAAAAAGGACTCCTTTCGAGTCCTTTTTATATTGGTGCTTCTCTCTAGTTATAGCAGTTACAGAAAATGATAACTAACAGTAAGAAGAAGAATAATAGGCTGGTATCAATACCGCCGCCTTCACCATTAAATAAACCACAATTATTTGACATGTAATTCACCTGCTTCTTTCATATTTTTTAATATACAGTATGAGAAAAGAGGCAAAATTGTTACAGAATTCTATGGTTATTTTTAAATATTATGCGATGATAACACGACTGACTTCTTCCATGGAACCAGAACCATTACCTTTTGATATCTCCGCCGGATAGGACATCGTCGTAGACTGCGCGGCTGCCGCCGATGAATTTCGGCCTGGTTCTAGCGCACACCACATTCGCTTCTCCAATCTTCTTCACAGAAATACGTACGGGAACAGCCACTCTTTTCAGCTGCATGCCGATCAGCGTATCACCGATATCCATGCCTGCGTCTGCCTTAATCTCCTCCACAGCTACAGGATGCTCCGCATTTTGATAGACGGTCATGGCAAAAGATCCGCCAGCGTGGAGCTGCGGTACTACATTTGCAATTTCTATCCCTGGCAGTAAAGCAGCTTTTTTCGACGATAACAGCGCGATTCAGGTGCTCACAGCACTGTGCTGCCAAAAAGATGCCTTTCTCCCTTAGAATCGGCATTACGCCCTCATAGACGGCCTTGGCGGCATCGATATCGGACCCTTTTCCGATATGCGCCCCTTTATCTCACTGGACGAACAGCCAATGACAAAGATGTCACCTTTGTTCAGTTTTGCTACTGCAAGCAGCTCTGTCACCGCATGTGCCGCCTGCTCTCTGATTTCTTCATAAGTCATTACTAATCACCTTCTTAGTTTATACATTCCAGCTGGAGAGATAAGCAGCCTGCTCTTCCGTCAGCTGGTCGATTTCGATCCCCAGGCTGCCAGCTTTCTCCTGGCAACTAAATCGTCTATTTCGCCGCTGACATCGATAACCTGATTGCCCAATTTCTCGTGATGGTCTTTGATATACATAGCCGACAAAGCCTGTACGGCAAAACTCATATCCATAATCTCTGCCGGGTGTCCGTCAGCAGCAGCGATGTTGACCAGCCTGCCTTCACCGATGACGTTAATCCACTTTCCGTTTGAAAGCCGGTAGCCCATGATGTTTTTGCGAGTCTCCTTCTTTTTCTGCAGCAGCAGCTTTCCAGTCCGGCCATATCCACCTCGCAGTCAAAATGTCCTGCGTTGCTTAGAATTGCTCTATCCTTCATTTTCAGCATGTGATCCACTGTAATCGTCTTACAGCAGCCTGTAGCAGATACGAAAATATCGCCGAGAGGCGCAGCTTCTGCCATAGTCATCACGTCGTAGCCGTCCATCTTCGCTTCGATGGCCTTGACAGGATTGATCTCCGTGACGATGACTTTTGCTCCCCAAAGCAGCTGCTCTCATGGCAATGCCCCGGCTGCACCAGCCATAACCCACGACAACCACAGTCTTTGATGCGACGATCAAATTCGTATTTCTCATAATGCTGTCCCAGACAGATTGTCCGTGCCATAACGGTTATCAAAGAGATGCTTGCAATCTGCGTCATTGACCGCTACCATAGGGAATTTAAGGATTCCCTCTTTCTCCATGGCCTTGAGCCTGATGACGCCAGTGGTCGTTTCTTCACAGCCGCCCCAGACTTCTTCTGCCAGGTCCGGACGTTTCGTATGAATCAATCCGACCAAATCTCCCCGTCGTCGATGATGATGTTCGGTTTCTGTTCCAGGCACATTTCGATGTGTCTGTCATATTCCTCCGCCGTAGCGCCATGATAAGCAAAAACTGCCAATCCGCTGTCCGCAAGGGCTGCTGCCACATCGTCCTGGGTAGAAAGCACATTGCTTCCCGTCACCGACATCTTGGCGCCGCCAGCCGCCAATACCAGGCACAAGTAAGCAGTCTTTGCCTCCAAATGAACTGAAAGAGAAATCTTGACACCTTCAAAAGGCTTTGTCTTGACGAATTCCTCTTCTAAGCCGCGAAGCAGCGGCATATTATTTTTCACCCACTCGATTTTCTGATGCCCGGAAGGCGCAAGTGTGATGTCTCTGATCTCGTATTCTCGCATATCAATTCCTCTTCTTCTGTTAATTTACTCTATATCCAGAGGCGCAGTAAAGCTCTCTGTAATATCCACGTGACCCATCAAGGTTTCTGCTTCTTCACCGTCAACAGTAAAAGAAACGGACTTTACTTCGTCATATGACTGCATCAGAGTCTCCACGATCTGGGAAATCAAAAGCTGCTCTTCCACAGCGCTTCCTGTCAGATTTCTGCTGGAAAAGTCTACAATGACATCTCCCTTTTTTCGTTTACATTGATTACAGTATAATCATCTCTAAATGCGGTGGCGACGCTGTCCTTTCCCCTTGAGTCTGCTCTCCTGCAAGGCATTGAGAGTATTCAGATAAAGCTCCGCTCTGCCTGAGCCTTTGACCTCTGTATCCACAGTGAGCAAAATCTGATCCGCTTTTCCCTTTAGGAGGAATTGCGGATTGACTACAGCCAACACCACTCGCTGCCGGTTTCCGCATCCAGTCAGAGCCATAAAGAGGGAAATGACGATGAGCATAATGACTACTTTTAAAAAACCATGTTTCATAAACAGCTCCTATTCGACGGTAACACTCTTAGCCAGGTTCCTCGGTTTGTCGATGTCTTCGTCTCTTTCTCTTGCAACGTAATAAGCGAACAGCTGCAGCGGAATTACAGTCAACAGCGGTGTCACTTCATCAGCACAGTTCGGAATGTAGATGACTTCCGTACTCTCCTGTTCAATCTTCGTATTACCTTCTTTGGCGATGGAAACCACATGGGCCAATCTCGCTTTTACTTCAACGATGTTGGAGTACATCTTATCGAACAGTCTGTCCTGGCTAGCCAGGGCGATGACGATCGTCTCCGGTTCCATCAAAGCGATTGTGCCATGCTTCAGTTCTCCCGCCGCAATTGCAAAAGAATTAATGTAAGAGACTTCCTTTAGTTTTAAGGAGCCTTCGTAGGCGACGGCGGAATCAATACCGCGTCCGATAAAGAAGACCTGATCCCTGTTGTAGAGGAATTTAGCCAGTTCTTCCACTTCGCCGGCCTTCTCGATTATTTTTTCCACTTTCTCAGGAATTGCTTTCAGTTCAGCAATCATCTCCGCATAATATTCTTTGCTGATCGTCCCTTTCAGTTTCCCCATGTAGAGAGCGATCAGATACATGCAGACCAACTGGGTCGTGTAGGCTTTGGTTGAAGCTACCGCGATTTCCGGTCCCGCCCAGGTGTAGAACACGTCGTCAGACTCTCTGGCGACAGAACTGCCCACCACGTTGACGATGGAAAGCACTCTGGCCCCTTTGCGTTTGGCTTCCCTAAGCGCCGCCAGTGTATCCAGGGTTTCACCCGACTGGCTGATGGCGATGAACAAAGTCTTGTCGTCGACAAAAGGGTCACGATATCTGAATTCAGATGCCACGTCCACTTCCACCGGCACTCTTGCCATTTTTCAATGGCGTATTTTCCAACCAGACCTGCATGGTAAGCCGTGCCGCACGCCACAATATAGATTTTATTGAAATTCTCCAAATCCTCTAAGGTCAAAGAGATTCCATCCAACTTAATCTGATCGTCGTCATCCAGTCTTCTCATCAAAGTCTCGCGAATGGCCTTTGGCTGTTCGTGGATTTCTTTCAGCATAAAGTGCTCATAACCTTCTTTTTCGGCGTCTTCCAGACTCCAGGTGACCTGCAGCACATCCCGCTTGATCGGATTCTTCTTCTGATCCATAATTTGAATCTTCTCTGGCGTGCAGATAACCATCTCGCCGTTTTCAATCAAGTAGATTTTGTCCAGATATTTCAGCAGCGCCGGAATATCCGATGCAATGAAGTTACAGCCTTTGCCCAGGCCTGCAATCAGCGGAGCATCTTTACGAAATGCTACTATTTTTCCCGGCTCATCCTTAGAAATGGCGGCAAAGGCATAGGCGCCTTTCATCTTATCCACTGCTGCAAGAACTGCATCTTCCAGACAACCCTTGTTCAGTACGCCAATCAACTGCGCGATGACTTTGAATCCGTCTCCGTCTTAAAGTGGATACCGTGTTCAGCCATAAGCCATTCTTTCAGTTCCACATAGTTTTCCACGATGCCATTGTGCACGATGGCAATACTTTCATCTTGATTGCTGTGAGGATGGGCATTTTCATCGGATGGTACACCGTGCGTAGCCCATCTGGTATGTCCGATTCCCGTCGTGCCATACAGCTTTTCACCGGCAATGGCTCTCTCCAAATTTTCGATTTTTCCTTTTTGTTTCTAACAGCAATGCTGCCCTTATCAATAAGGGCAATTCCTGCTGAATCATATCCTCTGTATTCTAATTTTTTCAATCCGTCGATGATAATATCTCTGCAGTTATCATTCCCGACGTATCCTACAATTCCACACATAATTTAACCTTTCCTTAACTGAATTTTCTGCTGATTAAATCAGCCAACTCCTGAGCCATCTGATGAATCTGCTCGATATCTTCCCCTTCTATCATAACCCGGACCAAAGGTTCTGTTCCTGATGGTCTGATCAAAACTCTGCCGCTGCCTTCCATCTCTGCTTCTATGGATTCGATTGCCGCCTGAACCTCCTGATCCTCCATGTACTTTTTTATTCTCATTTGTTACATCTGCATTGACTAAAACCTGTGGAAAATTTCAATCTCTGCAGAAAGCTGAGAAGGTTTTTTTTTTCCTGATGCTTTTACTGCCTTCATGAACTGCAGGGAAGATAACGTGCCGTCTCCTGTGGTCGTGTAGTTCAGGAAGAGGATATGTCCCGACTGTTCTCCGCCCAGCACACAGCCAGTCTTCAGCATGGATTCCAGAACATATCTGTCGCCGACAGCCGTTACATCCACCTCTGCGCCGACTTTCCCGATGATGTACTGGTGAAAGCCGATGTTGCTCATCACTGTTGCAGTAACTTTATTAGCAGCTAACTGCCCGGCATCTTTCAGCATCTTGGCACAGATACATATCGTCTTATCCCCGTCGATGACCAGGCCTTTTCGTCTACAACGATCAATCTGTCCGCATCTCCATCAAAAGCAAGACCGATGTCAGCCTTCTCTTCTACCACCTTTTTGCTGCAGTTTCTCCGGATGGGTGGAGCCGATCTGGTCGTTAATATTAATTCCATTAGGGTCACAGCCGATGGTAACGACTTCAGCCCCCAGAGCTTTGTAAACTGCCGGCGCTGTCTTATAAGCAGCACCATTGGCACAGTCTAAAACGATTTTCATGCCGTCCAGTCTCACATCAATACTCTCCAAAAGAAAATTACAGTAAAGTTCCGTTGCATTTTCTTCTGCTTCCAAACATCTGCCCAATTCATCCCCTGCCATGTGACTGTTAGGATCGATATCTCTGATAATAATATCTTCTATCTTCTCTTCGATGGTATCGTCCAATTTAAATCCGTCTCCATTAAAAATTTAATGCCATTATACTCAAAAGGATTGTGAGACGCCGAAATCACAATGCCGGCGTCAGCCTGATAATACTTGACCAAGTATGCAACTGCCGGCGTCGGAATGACTCCAGCTTTAATCACATTGCCGCCTACAGCCAAAATCCCCGCCGTCAAAGCGTTTTCCAGCATATCTCCCGATACTCTAGTGTCTTTCCTATGACAATAACCGGCCTTTTTATTCTCTTTTCTCAGGACAAACGCACCTGCTTTTCCCAAATTAAAAGCAAGCTCCGGCGTCAGTTCTGCGTTGGCGACACCTCTCACGCCATCCGTACCAAATAATCTACCCATATCTACCTCTATTCTATCGTTACTCTAATTTTTGCGGACTGATGTCCATGGACGTGTACGTCTTTCCACATGTGACGGTCAAATCTACCTGATGCGTCCCTCTCCCAGGTCTCCCAAATCAGCAGAAAGGCGCAGGTCACTTTTTTGATCGCTGCCATGGCCTCCTCGGTTCCTTTGACCACAATTTCTATTTTTCCAGCTTTGACCTGTCCCTTCAGATCATCCTCCAGGCCAGTTAAATCCACATCGCCCTCATCAAAGGTGAAGGTCTTGCTGGAAAGGGCCTGAATTTTGACGATCAGAACCAGAGAACTTGAGTTGTCTGATATCTGTATCTTATCCGGTAAAATCGGCACTAGGTCAATCGTCGTATCTTCAGTGATCTCTGTGATATCCACTTCCTGTGTTTTAATGGATTCAATGTTCTCTAAATCACTGCTCTTGCCTTTGATGGTTATTGTCTTCGGCACTGTAGTATTTTTTCCAGCGTATCTTCTGCGTCGTCGTTAATCGGCACGATCAAAGGCACCGTCTTCGTCTTTGCAAGTTCTGCGGTGACAGAAATAGATTCGGCTGACAGTTTTACCTTTTCCACTTCGTTGCCGCTCTTGTCAACAGGTTTCAGTTGACTTTTGATGGTTTTCAGCTTATCGGTAACCTTACCTTCAGCGACAACAGCCTTTACGCTGACAACTTTGTTGACCAGCGAAGACGGCCCGCTGACAATGACTGACTCCCGGCTCATTTCTACAGTAATCGGCTCTTCTTCACTTTCGAAGTTTCCTTGATAGTCGACGTCAATATCGACTTCTTTTGATTTGCTATTCTCAACGACAACGGTGACCTTGTTAATACTCTTATCTTCAATCTCAACGTTGTCTGGCACTCTCACGTTAATTTTAATTCATTCGTCCCTTTCGCTGCATCGGCAAGATCAACCACAGCCGTGATGTCCTTCTCGCTGATTTTGTTGATGTTGCTCCTGGTTCCGCTCAAAGTAACATTCATCGTATCCGCGCTGGCCTCCAGAACCGCAAAGGTTGCTGTTGGCCAAAACTTCTCCGTTTACGAACGTGATGGGAATGTCCCTAAAAGTCCTCGTATCGGTGGGATTTGTCTCACCGATAACATATACCCATAACCCAACTGCTATGATAAGGGAGAGGACGATATTAAACTTTTTTGTTATTTAGCATCTTTCTTCCTCTAGCTTATCGAATATTTTGCTGAACTTAAAAGTCGTCTTCGTTGTTTGAAAGATACAGGTTTAACAGTGTCTTTTTCTACGGTCTTTGTGTCCAAAAAACCTGGTCAGCTTTCCATCGACTGCCATAGAAATAATCCCGGTCTCTTCACTGACGATAATTGCAATGGCATCAGAATTCTCGGTAATCCCAATACCGGCTCTGTGCCTTGTCCCCAGACTCTTATTCAGATTCTTGTTCCCAGTAAGCGGCAGCACGCAGCCTGCAGCAAAAATCTTGTCGCCCCTGATAAGGACTGCGCCGTCGTGAAGGGGCGCGCCTTCATAAAAGATATTGCCTAAAAGCTCTGATGTGATATCCGCATTGACTTCTGTCCCCGTCTCTGCGATGTCAGAAAGTGCTGTCTCTCGTTCTAAAATAATCAGCGCCCCTGTCTTGGTGCTGGAAAAAGAGTCCACGGCTTTTGCAAACTCATCTGTCACCGTTTTTGCTTTTCTTTGTCCAGCTGCCCAAACGGCGCTTTCACAATCTTGCTTCTCCCCACATATTCTAATCCCTGCGCAGCTCTGGCTGAAATACTACGACCAAAGCAATGACGCCCAGTGTCATAGTTCCCCCTCAATATCCAGTTCAGTGCATACAGGTTCAGAATATCTGACAGGAAAAATGCTACTACTAATACCAGCAGTCCTTTTACCAGCTGCTGGGCTCTCGTCTCCCTGATAAATCCAAGTATCTTATACACGATAAAGGATACGATCAAAATATCCAAAACATCGTTAATTCCAATACTTGCAATTATGTTGTCAAAAAATCCTTCATATATCTATCCCCTTATACGTATTAGATTAATTTTACAGTAAACGGCTCAAAAAATTCAGGGGGCGGGCACAAAAAAGGTGGCTTATGCCACACTGCACACTCTTCTTTGTTGCGCTGAAAAAAATGCATAAATTTACCAATGCACAAAAAGAGCTGCCTCCCGGCAGCTCGTAATTTTAGTATGTTGTTTCTAAAACCCGTAATTCCCATCCTTTCTGCTATATACGACATTCACGCTATCAGTTTCCATATCCAGGAAAACAAAGAAATCGTGTTGAAGCATCTCCATTTCGAGGATCGCTTCATCTACAGTCATCGGTGCAAGCTCAAATTTCTTGGTTCTCACTACCTTAACTTCTTCCACTTCTTCCTCCATCTCTGGAAGGGTTTCAAATCTCACTGACTTGTTGTCATTGTATCTTCTCTGAAGTTTCCCCTTAAATCTCGACATCTGACTTGATAGCTTATCAACGACTCTGTCGATCCCCTCATAGATATCTGGAACGACTTCTTCTGCTCTGAATACAGCTCCCTTGGCATTTATCGTCGCTTCAATCTTGTCCTTGCCTCTCTCCTGAGATAATACTACATTTACGGTAATGTCGTCTGAAAAGAACTTTCCTAATTTATCAAATTTCTTTTTCCATTGTGTCCTGTAAATGTTTGTAGGTGTTAAAATTCTTACCTGTGATGATTACCTTCATTTGATGACCTCCTTAGTTGCCTCAGGGCCTTGCGGCCATAAGTTATTTTATTGATAACAGTATACCATAGTTTTCAGAAAAATTATACATAATCTTTTCTTTGATTTAGCAAAATAAAAAACGGCATTGCAGTTGTCTGGCTGACCTGGTCTTTGCCCCCACACTCGCCTTTACCGGGATTTTCCCGAGGACTTACATCTAAGCTACGCCATGATCACTGCCGCATCCTGCGGTCAGCTTACGTGGATCCCTTTGCCCGTAACTGGCTTGGATTTTCAACCACAGACCCAGACAACTGCAATGCCGTCAAAGTTAAATCTATTGGAAATGTCTCCTTATCTCACCTGGCAGCAAAAGCCAGCAGATACACATCTGCTGCACCGGCACGCTTAAGAGCGGAATAACACTCCAAGGCAGTGCTGCCAGTGGTATAGAAATCATCAAGCAGAAGAATCTTCTTGCCTTTTAGCATTTTAACATATTTTTCGTTGATTGCAAACTTTCCTTTCACATTCTGACTGCGTTCTGTGGGACTCAGTCCTCTCATGGGCAGAGTATTGTCCATGCGCAAAAGCCCGTGAGCCAGGTGCGGTTTTGATACCAGGCGGCCTAGATATTTACCAATCAGAGCGGCATGGTTTAAAGCCCCGTTTTCGTTCCTTTGCCGCATACATGGGCACCGGCACGATGACATCAAAAGATATTTCCGCCAAAGACAGCCGATCCGCCATAATTTGGGCAATGTCCCTGGCAATATAGGTTTTGCCGTTATATTTCAGTGCAAAGATCAGGGTTCTCTCGTAAAGGCCGTACTCCGTACATCTGAGCACTTTCAGTCCGCCAAGATCTTTGACCGGAGAACCGTCCCACCTGATGTGAGCAATGCAGTGATCGCATAGGTTGTAGGTCCTGCTCTCATCGATAACATTTCCGCAGCAGTTGCAATACAACGACGGCGGAAAAAGTAAATCAAAGCCGCATTGCCTATGGTTCTAAAGTTCACAGTTCTTTCGTTCATCGCCCAACCTCTAACAAATTTTCCAGCCTGTATCTGAGACCTGAATACCGCATTTTGATTCGGTTATTGTCAATCATGGCATTCATACGACCTTCTGAACCGACAAGAACGACGATCTGCTTTCCCCTCGTAACAGCCGTATACAGCAAATTCCGAGTAGCCAGTACCGGCGGGAACCAGGATATGGGCATCACTACGATAGGAAATTCGCTTCCTTGGCTTTTATGTACCGTCACAGCGTAGGCCAGCTCTAATTCATCCAATTGGGAGAAATCATAAGTTACGTATTTGTCTTCGTCAAAGATAACTGTCATCTGATTGAATTTTTGTCTATCTTCTCAATAAAACCCACGTCGCCGTTAAAAATCCCCTGTCCTTCTGAAAAAGTCTCGCCGTTTCTTCCAGCCCATCTGATAATTGTTTTTTGATCTGCATCACCTTGTCGTTTTCGCGAAATAACTTTTCGCCGAACTTTCGCTCCATCAAATCGTCCCGCGGCGGATTCAAGGCCTGCTGCAGCTCCTTGTTGAGAAAAATGCTGCCCAGCGCACCTTTGCGCACTGGCGTCAAAACTTGAATATCCCTGACGGGAACGATTCCTTCATAATAAGCTGCCAGCCGCTTGGTAATCAGTTCTAAAATCAAATCCAGTATCGCTTTTTTCTGAAGGTCTTTCCATAAGAAAGAAATCCTTGTCCTTTCCGTTGACAAAAGGATATTCTCCTTTGTTAATTCTGTGGGCGTTGACAACAATCATACTCTCTTCTGCCTGTCGGAAGATTTCTTTTAGGATTACCGTATGGACATATTCACTTTCGATGATATCGCGAAGGACGTTGCCTGCACCTACGGAAGGAAGCTGATCGTAATCGCCTACAATGATTAAACGAGTGCCCGGCTTAATCGCATCGGTCAGCCCCTGCATCAGCATCAGGTCAATCATGGAAGCCTCGTCCACGATGACGACGTCATAGTTGAGAGGATCTTCACTGGTCTTCCCAAATTTCATCACGTCCTCACCCTCACAATAATAATATTCCAAAAGACGATGTACTGTGGAGGCGTAATGTCCGCTGGTTTCTGTAATTCGTTTTGCTGCCCGTCCCGTAGGAGCGGCAATGGCGACCTTGAACTCACTTTGCTCAAAAATATTGATAATGGTATTGATAATCGTCGTCTTACCAGTACCTGGTCCGCCTGTGATGACGGATACACCGCTGGTCAGAGAGCTTTTGACAGCAGTAATCTGTTGTTCAGAGAGGATAATCCCTGTCTCTCCCTCTGTCATTTTGATCATGCTGTCGATATCCACCGACAACGCTTTCAGACCGGCTCCCGCAATGGCGGCAATATTCTTGCAGACTTTCTGTTCAGCCAGATAGTACAGATAGAGAGATACACCACCGTCTGGCCATCCAGGCTGTCAATCTGAATATCCCCTTCAAAAGCCATAGTTACCATATTCTCATAAATTAACTCTGTAGAAACATCCAGAGTTCAGCCACTTTTTTTTCGCAAAGCTCCTGCTGGGGCATATAGGTATTTCCCTCTCCTACATAGTAACTGAGCCCATACTTGATGCCGCTGTGAATGCGAAAGGTGCTTTCCTTTTCGATCCCATCTTCTCTGCAATCGTGTCCCTTTTTCGAAACCCCGATACCATAAACCTCTTCAACCAGGCGATAAGGATTTTCTTTAATCAGTTCTGTAGCGCTGGCGCCATAAATCTTGTAAAGCTTCAGCGCATAATCGGCCGAGACACCGTATTCCTGGAAGAACATAGAGACATTAGCGAATTCTCGATGGGCGGCAAAAAAGACTCCGCGATAGATTCCGCTTTCTTGGGTCCGATACCACTGACGCGGGACAGTTTTTTTCCGGCTCATGTTCCATGATTTCCAAGGTCTCCTCGCCAAACAGATTGACGATGGCCGCTGCCATTTTTGGGGCCGATTCCCTTGATAACGCCCGAAGCCAAAAACCTTCAATTCCGGCCTTGCCTGTAGGAAGCATCTCTTCAAATTCGGTGAAAGCGAATTGCTCCCCCCATAGGTAGGATGGACTTTGAAGGTTCCCCGCAGCTTGTAACTGGACCCCTTTACGCAGGAAGGAAGACAGCCGACCACAGTAAAATACTCGGCCTCTGTCTCCATCACTGCGATTGTATATCCGTTATCTTCGTTATGAAAAATGATTTCTGTTATAATGCCCTGTTTTTCTTCCATTTACTTAATCCATTTGACGTATCTCGTCTTTGCAGCAAACTTATTTTTAGAATACTTCTTGGCTGCTTTCAACAAGATATCCCTCTGATTGTTCTTCGAATTCTTGTGCACCTCAGAGACAACCAAATCAAGCAGCTCTTCTGCCCTTTCCGGAGAATCAGTAATGCCTGCCTCCATGATATCGTTGGCATCGATGACCAGGTCTTCTGTAAAGACAGGTTCATGGTTGCTCTGAATGACCTGCATAAAATAATTACGCGCTTCGATCTTATTGGACGGCTGATCATAGACGATACGCTGCGCTTTTGACAAATTGTGCAGATAGTTGTACATTTCCAAACCGTGCTTGTGGAGATAGCGTTTGAAGGTTTGATCATCGATGAGAAAGTGAATGTTGATCATCTCATCGATGGCGGTGAGCGCTGTTTTTTCGTCTTCTCATCAAAGTTGAGACGTTCAATGGCGGCATACCCTCTCTTCTCGGAAAGCGCCGTGTACAGAAGTCCCAGCCGGCGCGCACGAACCGGCTTTGTCTTGTCGATGTTTTTTTTGCAGACCGTATGGAAAGCCTGCATATCTGCCTTGGACATTTTGTTTGACACGTCTTCACCCAGTACGACAGCCATCAGGCCTGTACCTCCCAGCATATTGAGTCCCTTGCCGGCATGGTCAGAAACAAGCCTCTCCAGCTGCACTCTGATAGCATTGACGTCGTAATCCATCAAAAAGCTGCCAGTTGACACGGATAGCTTCATATACCTCCTTCTGAAGATCATAGTCCATTTCTGCCGCCAGTCTGACCGCCTCCATCATTCTGATCGGCTCCGCTTTGAACATCCGATCAGGATCGTAAATCGTTCTCACCAGCTTTTCTTGATGTCTTCTCTTCCGCCATAGGGGTCAGCAAAGGTCCTCTCTGGGTTATCCGCCATGGCGTCGATGGTAAACCCTCTATTTTCCAATTCCTCTCTAAGACCGTGTTCCATATGGTGAATATCCAGTACGGCTCCTTCAAGATGAGAAGGCTCGTCCTCGTCTTTTCCTTTTACTTCGTATGTAAAGTCGATACGCATTACGGGCAATTCTCCGTCTATGACTTCTCCTTTGGAAAGAGTTTCTGCAAATCTCCCATGGTGGCCTTTGTCACCAGATCCCAATCATAGGCTGGCAAGCCTCTCACTAAATCTCTCACACAGTTTCCTGCAGCGTAAGTCTCAAATCCTTCTTTTTCCAAGGTCTTCAGGGTTAAAAGCACATCTTTGTCAAATTTAATCACTTCCACATCCTCCGCTTTCTTAATCCATCGGCTTGTATAATCTTCTATTATCCAGTGTCCAGACTCGATCAGAAAACTCCCCTGGCGCAATCCTTCGAGAGCATTTTCCATATCAAACATTCTGGCATCTAAAATATCTAAGTAGTGCAAAACTTCTGCCTCCGGAAACAGCGGTTTCTTAGGACTGCCGAACTCCGGCTCGTAATGGTGGGAAAGAATCATATGTTCCAGCATCAAAGCTTTCTCTCTCGAAACCCCAGCTCCTCAGTGACCTTGTCCTAAAAAAGCTTGATTCCCTGCACAATATGACCCAACAGCTGTCCTTCAAACGAATATCCAGGTGAAATGCCGTATTCGTTTGACTCAATTTCGTTCAGCTTTTCGATATCGTGCAGAATTACCCCTGCCGCCACCATGTCCTGGTTCAGGGAAAGTATAGACCTGGCACACGCGCAGGCCAGTCATCAGCATTCTCTTTTATATGGTAAAGAAGTCCGCCGTATTCTGCATGATGGTTCTTTGAGGCCGCCGGATAATACATCATTTTAGTCTTATTGTCGCCGAGAACTTTGGTGCAGAGCTTGCGCAGATCCTGGTCCTTCATCTCGTCTGCAACCTGATAGATAAAGTCGTACATATCCTCTGATTTTTCGGGTGCAGCTTTGATAAAGTCTGAAATATCCAGCTTATCATCGGCGTTGCACATGCGGATTCTGCCGATTCGAAGCTGGGTCTGTCCCTGCCAGTCCGTGACTTGGGCTCTGACTTTGATAATGTCGCCTTCCTTCATCTGCGTAAGCATCTCTATTTCACTCTCAGCAATATCCCATTTCTTGGAGTTGACCTCGCCGGTCTTATCTCCCAGAAGTACGTCAAAATACTGTTTCTTATTGGCGCCAACCTTGATGCCGGCACTCTTGACCATAAAAAATTCTGTAACTTCCGTTTGGTTTCTTAAATCTGCTGCGTAATATTGTTTCATTCTGTTATCTCCATAAATGTAATTGAAAAAATCACTATACTAATAGATATTATAATACAAATCGGCAAATTAGTATAGTGATTAATTCTGAAGATATTTCCCCTTACGGTGCTCCACTGCAATCTGCGGGAGTGCTCTAAAAAACGCAGAAATGACGGAATCAAGATTCCTATTTCCTACATAAAAAAAGAGGGACATGAATTCTCATGCCCTGCATCATTTGTTATACTGTCATTTCTGGCTCTGGCGCCTCTGCTTTGTTCAGTGCGACGCTGGCCTTAAACAAATCACCATCGATCGTGATGTCAAACCAGCCGCTCATCAGCTTTGTCAGATCCTTGGCAATAGATAAGCCCAGGCCGCTGCCCTCTGTGTTTCGAGATTCGTCGCCGCGCTTAAAACGTTCCATCAGTTCCTCGGCGCTGATATTCAGCTGCTCTTTGGACATATTTTTCACTTCCAGGACGATCATGCCCGCTTTTCCACGATGTCCATGTAGACTCTGCTGCCAGGCAGGGCATATTTGCTTACGTTAACCAGCAAGTTTTCTATCACTCTCCACAAAAGCTGACCATCAGCCATAACAAAGACGGTATCCGCTTTGTTGGTAAAGATCACATCTAAATCGTTTGCCGCCAATCGTTCTTCCAGTTCCCCTAAAGCCTGGTTGACGATGGAGGTCATTTCGATTCTGCTGATGTCCACCGGAATTGCCCCGCTGGAAGCCTTTGCAGCTTCGAATAAATCCTCTGTCAGCTTCTGCAGTCTCTTCGTCTTCTCCTCTATGATGTTCAGATACTCCGGCGCGTTTTCACTGCTCAAACCCTCTGTCTTTAAAGAGATCTACATAGGATACCATGGAGGTCAGAGGCGTCTTCAAATCGTGAGAGACGTTAGAAATCAGATCCGTTTTCATCCTCTGATTCTTCAGTTCATTCTGGACAGCCAGGCTGGTCGCCTCAGATATTTCGTTGATGCTCATGGCTAGACGATCCAGTTCTCCATTGTCTGTTACCGGAATTTTATAGTCCAGGTTTCCCCGTTTTACTTCGTTTACACCTCTCTTGATAGACTGGTATTTCCGTACATATTTTGGCACGAAAATGAAGATCAGAATCAATACCGGTATGATGCCGAACCAGGTGGCCGACAACAGACAACATCCGATCAGAACAGCCATCACCTTCCAAAAGATGCCTTCGCTCTCTTTTGCGGCATCGTAGATGTAACAGCAAACCTTGCCGATAATCGTATGCCTCAAAAGCGCCTGCTTTAATCTTTTCACCAAGGACAGAATCACAATCAATGTGATGGATATCAGAACTACCGTAGCCAAGACGGCAAAGAAGGTTTCCAGCCACTTCGGTTCAAACTCCGAATCATAGACTTTGTACCAATCGTTGTATTCTTTCAGCTGACTCTTTGTCAGATAACTTAACAACCCCTCATACCAGCCGCTTCTGGACAAAACATCCACATGAAGCATACAGAGCATACCAGTGAAGAACACAGCGAAACCGCCCCCTACGACCTGTAAGTCAGTAAACAAACGGTCGAACCAATTGAGACTGATGTTCCCCTCTTCGTCTCTGGCGCCCACTTTCCACATAGCCAGAATCAGCATGATGATTGCCGATAGCACTGCGGCCACTTCTACCATCCATAGGATAGAAATATTTTCACTGATTGCGTCAATTTCCGTTTCCCATGCGTAGTTTAGATTGTAGGCCAATGCCAACATGCACCCCACGATGATAGATACTGTTACGGCAACTCACATATGACGCTGCTGGCAAAGCAGACCGTGCCTTTATATTTTTTCAATTTTGTATCCAATTCCCCACACCACCTTCAAATATTTTGGATTTTTTAGGATTAATTTCAATTTTTTCTCTAATTCTTCGGATATGGACAGCTACGGTGTTTTCTGGATTGTATGCCGGCTCGTTCCACACATTTTCGTAAATCTGTTCCATAGAGAAAACTTTCCCTGCATTCTCCGTCAGAAGTTTTAGAATACCGAATTCGGTCGGCGTCACTGTGACATATTCCCCATCAATGGTCACAGTTTTCTCTCCGTCATCGATTGTAAGTCCCCCTGTCTTGTAAACCCCACTTTTTTTTCTCCATGCTGCCCAGGTCCACGTACCTCCGCAATTGGGATTTGACTCTGGCAATCAGCTCCAATGGATTGAAAGGTTTTGTAATATAGTCGTCGGCGCCTACGTTAAGACCGGTGATCTTGTCGTAATCCTCTGACTTTGCTGAAAGCATGATAATTGGTATGTTTTTCTCTTCTCTGATTTTCATGGTAGCCTGCACCCCATCCATCTTCGGCATCATGACATCCATTATGATTAAGTGAACCTGCTGCCCTCTGGCGATGGAGAGTGCCTCCACTCCGTCAAAAGCCTTAAAGACCGTATACCCCTCATTTCTCAAATAGATCTCTATGGCGCCAGCAATTTCTTTATCGTCATCGCAAACCAATATGTTCATAAAACCTTTCTCCTTTCGTTTACAAGTTTATATTAATCCTTAAATATTACAAAGCGGTGATGCTATTTCTTACGAAATTCTTAAACAAATTTTAACACAAGTCGCAGATGCTTTCAAATGCTAGAAAAAATGGAACAGGATGCATCCGTTCCAGCTGATAATGTTATTTTGCTTTTTGTATCATACACTCTTTGCGGTAAAAGCAGATGCCATACTTCTCGATTACTGCGTACCCTTCGTCACGAAGACTCCCTTCATAGTTCTGCTTCTCAATCTGCTCCAAAGCCTCTTTGCACTTTTCCTCCATCTGATCAAAGCGCTGCGCAGCCTTCAGTTCCAAAACGATGGCTCTGCCGTCTCGTATCCTTCGGGTTTTAGCATCAAATCCGGCCTTCCTGTGCCGCTCTCTCGGTTTGACAGCACCTCATAGTCTTCAAAGCCTGCAAAGAGCCCGGCCAGGGAAACCATGATAATATTTTTCTGCATAGTCAAAGTAGCTGATGGTGTCTAGAGCTGCCGGCAGATGAACTCTTCCGCCGTCTTGCAGTCTCCCTCCTCTAGGGCTTTGATGAAAGGCCTCCTGTCAGTCTGCCTGATCTTGCGGTCAAACCACTGAAGAATCGATTGTCTGTATACAGAACGGATCTCACCATTAGGAATCGACAAGGAGAGATAGATATCCTCTCCCTCCATTCTTTGCCCCGACATTGTCAGGTAGCCGGTGAAGAACAGGAAATTCCACAGGTTGTCTTTGGATATGTGGATGTCGCCGTAGGTGATTTCCTCATGGACGGGCTTCTCAATAGTGCCTCCATTCATGAGCGCTTCCAATTCCTTACGTGTCTCGCCGTCCGCTTCTTCCACCAGTTCTCTGATGATGCTATTGGAAGAAGTATTGGACCAGTACGGTCGCGGGAAGGCGTGTGGGGTAATAGATGCCATGTCAATATAATTCAGGATGCTCCATGGATTATAGATCTCCCACATCTGTGAATCGGTAGCCGTCATACCATAACCTCAATTCAGAATACTTATCTGAAAGTCCGTAATAGTCAAGCAACCTGCCCACCTCTTCTTCTGTAAATCCAAAACAATCTGCAAAGCGTGGACTTAGTACAGAATGAATCTGCAAGTTGTTCAGTCCTGTGAAGATGCTTTCTCTGCTGATCCGCAGACATCCTGTGATGACTCCCAGCTCCAGAAACGGGTTGGTCTTCAGCGCCGATTCGAACAGCGAGCGGATGAAGCGGATCATTTGGTCGTAGAAACCTTCGAAGTAGGCATTCTCCAGAGGCACGTCATATTCGTCGATGAGGATGATGACGTTATTTTCATGGTAACGCGCCAGGCACTCTGACAGAAATCCCAGCGCTTTGGCATACAGAGCGTCCTCCCCTTTCCCCCGCAGCACCAGTTCAAAATTCTCCCGATCCCGCACAGCCATCTCGCCTCCCAGGATATAAGCGTGACGTTGAAACTCTTTGATGATCTCATCCACCAGGCAGGCATAAGCCATGGCAAAGCTGGGCTGCTTTGCCGACTTCAAAGACAGATTTATGACTGGGTACTGTTGCTGGTGCTGCAGATACCTCTCTCCACAAGATAATATTGCCAGATCATTAAAGACATAGCCGTTATCCACTTTTTCACCCACTGGTGTACGCTCATCCTCAAAAAACGGCGCAGCATGCTCAGATTCAGCGTCTTTCCGAATCTGCGCGGGCGGGTCACCAGGCTCACCTTGCCGCCAGAATCCAGCAGTTCCCTGATCAGCAGACTCTTGTCCACATAATATAAATTTTTGTCTATGATTTCCCGGATGTCCTCATACCCAATAGGTATCACTTTTCTTTCCATCTCCAGCGCCCCTTTCCGCACACTTGTCTCTATGCTATAGTATACGTGAAATCTTACAAAATCACAACAAAAAAACTGCGCGCCGATGAGAGACATCCAGCTTTCGTCCTATACGTTCATCACTTGTGGATTTCTTTCTTGAGCTTTGCTTCTGCTTTGTCCAGTCTGATCTGCAGAGCCTCATATTCTGATGTCTCTTTGTACTGTTTGATCAAGTCGGCTTTGAAAGTCTCCCAGTCCTTTGGGTGTCTCTCGCTGAGCTTGCCCAGGATGCAGACACTCCGATACAGTTCCTTCTGCATTCTGATCGATTTCTCAAAGGTCAGACCGATCTTTTGATAAGCCGCATCGACTTCCTCAAAATTATCTGCTTTTTTACCCTCCGAAATCAGGTTGTCCATATATGTTTCCACCTCTTTATCGGTGACGACGATGGCCAGATTCTCCGCCTGCCAGGCGCATGCGGCCTTTTCTACGACGCCCTCTCTAGCCGACAAAATCGCGCTTTCTTCATCTACCTCTTGCAGCATCTTGGTCTTGGTTCCCAGGTAAAGTCCCCTGATAGACTGGGTCTTTGATGTCCATACCCTCCTTCTGCAGGGGCGTAATACTTTTCTTCAAACTCCTGGTCTGTCATCTGGGTGTCGCGGTAATCCCCTGCCGCTCACAGATCCAAGTCTGCTGCATGCCCCGGATTTGACGGACACGATCAGCTCACCGCCCTGGCCGTATAGAGAATACTCTGCCCCGTCTGCCCCTGTAAAATGCAGCTGGCCGTCTCTTTCCGCAAGTTTCCCGACCTGGTCAGATTCGATTTCGATATCCCAAAATCGATAGCCGCCCTTCTGATCAATGGCGAGCATGGCGCCATTAAAGCCTTCACTTAGCAGTTCGTCCCCTGCCTCACCTCTTTTGTCATCCAGAGACCTTTGATCTCGGATGGATCTGCAGTCTTCTGATACTTATTTTGGTACACCAATACCGCTGCCACTGCGGCTGCAACGAGCAAAATAGCAATTACAAAGATTGTGATTTTCTTTTCGATAACATTGTGATTCCCTCCCGTCCTAAAGTTCTTCCTTGATTCGCTCGATTACATCGTAAAGTTCCACCTTCAACTTCTGGTATGCCTTAGTATGATGGAATCTTCTGGCCACATCTTCCCGAGATCCTCCTGCTCCGCCAGGTATTTACGATAGACGGCGCTCTCATACACATCCCAGCGATGGGCTTCTGCCTCTACCTGTACATAATCCTCATAGGTCATTCCTACCTTCTTTAAACCTACATCATAGCCTTCAAAGGCCTGTGGAGTTTCCTTCATAATTTTGGCAAACTCACGCTTGTATTCTTCCACTGCTTCATCTGTAACGACAATGCCGTGTTCCTCTGCATACCAGACAAAGGCCCTGCCTCTGATACAAAATTCTTTGGCTGCAGTTATCGCTTTTCCTTCAGGACATCCACTATCCATCATGTTCATAATTAAAAAATAAAGATTTCTCTCGGTATCATCTTCGATGTTTAGAGCTCTTTTGCAGATTTGAAAGAAGACTTCCTGCTGCTCTTCTTCTGTCCGCAGCGCATCGCGGCAATAGCTATACCGCTGACAAATCCACGTTTCCTCTTTTTCCCCCTTCCGGGCAGTTACGACCAACTGCCGCTGCCTGCCGTGAATGTCATAAATCCATCCATCATCGCCGAAAAAACGGAGCTGTCCGTCCACTTCCTTGAGTTTCCCCCTCTGCTCATCCCTCGATCATCGTTGTCGAGACGAAATCCGCCATTTTTGTCGATGTCGATCAAAATCAGAGACCTGTTCACCCGCTTGCCGTTCTGCCAGACTTCTTCCACTTGCCAGCTGGCAGTCAGTCTAGCCGGATCCGTCAAGAAGTCGTCCTCCCCGCATGAACAAATGCAGAAACAATGACTGCTGCAGTAACTACGACAGCCAATACGATAGCGGTACGTTTACCTTTGCGTTCTTTCATAAATATCCTCCTGCATTTTATTTATCATCATCATAATCCGATTTTTTTATAGTAAATCAATACATCAGATACCAAATTAAGAATTATTAAAATTGCCCGCAACCAAAAATCCCGGCCGCCTAAAGCTGACCGGGATTCTCTTTCCTATTTACTTATTGACGATGGACTGCAGCACACTGTTAGCCACAGGTCCTGCCACGGAACTTCCGTAACCGCCGTTTTCAATACACACGATGAACGCGTATGGCGCATCCTCATTTTGATGAATCCGGTAAACCAGGCGTTCGGTTCTTTACCGTAAACTTCCGCTGTACCGGACTTTGCGTAGATGTCCAGACCGGGGAAATTAGATTCGCCGTAGTTGGATACCACGTTATTTTTCATCATTGAAGTCAGCTTATCCGCTGTTGACTCTTCAATCATTCGATCTGTCTCGTCAGCGCTGGAAAGGGCTGAGTGAATCATCTTTGGCACCACTGACTTGCCTCCATTTGCAATCGCTCCCATGTATACCATCATGGAACACGGATTCAACTCATCGTCATACTGGCCGATGCCTGCCCAAGCCAGATTCAGCGGCGCATCAGTCGGGAAGGTAAAAGCGCCCTTCGCATTTTCTACGCCGTCGATATCATAAGAGGTACGCAGCCCCAGTTTGTTGACATATTCGCCCATCAAAGTGGCGCCGACTTTTCTGGTCAAATCACCGAATCCGCAGTTACAGGACTGCGCCAGCGCGCTTTCAAAGTTGACTGTGCCGTGAGCTGCCGTACAAGTAATCTTTTCCCCATTGATATAGCTGACACCTGTGCAGTAGTAACTCCACGAATCCAGATTATCCAGGTTTTCAATCGCTGCCGCAGATGTGACCAGCTTGAAGATGGAGCCTGGAATCAACTTAGAGGAAAGAAATTTATTGATATACATGCCGGAGGTCTCCTCTTGAGGCGGATTTTCAGGATCCAGACCAGGAGAGCTGACCATACAGATAATCTCGCCGGTTTTGTAGTTATATACGCCAACAGTGCCGCTGCGTCCATTCAAAGCCTGATAGGCGGCTTTGCTGACGTCTGCATCGATAGACAGTGTCAGATCATTTCCGTTTCCGGTAATGCTGTAGGTTCCTGTCAACACGTTATAACCTACAATACGGCTTTTAAAAGCGCTTCTCGCCGCGGTCGCGATGTTTCCGTTCATATCACCGACAGCGTGAACAGTGGCTCTTCTGATGAGTTCATCGTCATTGTATTTGATCTTGCCGTCTTTGTTTTCCGTTAACAGTTTGCCGTTAATATCGTAGATACTGCCCACGGCCAGCCTTCCTTCCGTGTAGATGTGCTGGTTGGCATAGAAAGTAGCCCAGTCTGAACCATATACGACAAAACGATAGGTAAAAACCCCGATTCCCAAGAATAGCACTGCAGCTAAGGCCAGACAGATAATGGCTCTTTTTCTAGTTTTTTCATATATCATCATCTCCTTCCACCGCAAGTCCTTTCTCTGACAGGCTGATGGCAATACTGGCGTTCTGCCTGGTATCAGCCGATTTTAGGAATGCCAGCAGTCCCCACGATGCCATCATACTGGTTCCGCCGTTGGAGACAAATGGAAAGGTTACGCCAGTTAACGGAAGAAGATCTACAGAGCCAAAAACATTAAGGATCGTCTGAAATAGCAGCATCGACATGGCGGAACACGCTGCTATGGTGTAATAAGTAGACCTGCCCGCCCATATGGATCTGACGGCAAAAAATTGATAAAGTAATAATAGACAGCACTGCCAATATCGCTATAATCAATCCCCATTCTTCTGTCAGCATTCCGAATACCAAGTCGGTATCTGAGGCCGGGATGCTGGGATCTGAGAGCCAGCCTTTCCCTGCGCCGACGCCAACCAGGCCGCCGCTGGCCGCTGCCGACATGGTTCTCGTCTGCTGAAATCCACTGCCGACATCAGCGTAATCCCAGGCATGACCCCAGGATGCAAAACGTTCTGCGATATAGGATTTAAATTTAAGTACCATCAAGCCGCCGACAAAGGCGACGCCCACGATTAAAATCAGTTTTGTAAAATCTCCGCTTCTGAGGAAAGAAATGACCAGGAATGTGACGAAGAAGATCAGAGCCGTTCCAAAGTCTCCCATTAACGCCAGACAGCAGAAACAGAAGCCAGAAAATATCATAAATATGAGAGAATTTTTCTTTTCAAAAAGCTGATCTAAAGTTGCCGCACCAACCCAGATATAGGCCAGCTTGACGATTTCAGACGGCTGAAAGGAGATTCCCCCGAACTCGACCCAATTGTTTGCGCCAAATTTTGACGTAGCAAAGATGAGATTGAACAATAACAATACCGCCGCTGCAATATACATCAGCTTCTGAATCGCCTTTGCCCGGTTCAAGTTCCTCAAATATGCGCACATAAAGAAGAACAAAACAACTCCCACAGCGATGGCGATGAATTGCTTGAATACAGCCTCTGGGTATTTACTTGCCGTCACAGCCAAACTCAAGGTAGACAGAAAGAAAGCGATGGTTTCCATCTCAAAACCTTTTCTCCTCATGGAGCGCAGCAAAATCACATAACCCCACATCAGAGCGCTGATGCCGATAAAAGCCATGGTAATAGACGGTACGAAGTCATCCTTCAGGGCAAATTTCAGTTGCAGCCAGGTCATAAACTGAAAGATGGTAAGTGCAATTAACGAAAGCCACGGTGACAGCAGAATGGTGTCCATCTTTCTCATTTCGATGTTATTTCTGCGTTCCTCCAGGCTGATTGGGAACAGCGTGCATCCGGTCACGCCGATGTCGATGTTGTCGCCCGGCTCAATTTCCACCGGTTCATCGGGCACAACCTTATCGCCGTTGATATATGCTCCATTGGTGGAGCCCAGGTCACGATAGGTCCAGACCCCTTTGTTATCTCTGGACAAGGTGCCGTGATTTCTTGAAACCCTCGGATCATCAATGTTGATGTCACAACTCTTCGATCTGCCAATCACATTTTCCCAATGGGTGATCGGCAGGTTTTCCCCTGTACTCAAATGCAGATATGCCCACACTTCCGAAGGATTTTTCGAACGCAGTAAGGACAAAATTGATTTGAGCAACACAAAACGGCAAGGAAGATAAACACCCATCTGGCGATGGCAGTATATATCAGTTCCGTGCTGTCGGTGGCGCTGAATATGTCCGTAATACCGCCCAGCAGGCCTTTGAAAAAATCTCCGATTGCCTCGAGAATACCTTGTAAAATATTCAATACGTTATCCATAATCCCTCCCTTATTGATCTCTATTCTGCTAGTATACCACAGTTTTTTAGATATAAAAGCCTCCATTCACTCCCAGCACTTGTCCCGTAATATAAGAAGCTTCTTCTGATGCCAGGAAATAAATGGCTTTGGCCACTTCCTCCGCACTACCGATCCGTCCCAAAGGAACCTCTTCTGCCAGCTGTCCCATGGTTTCTGCACTGTAGCAGCGGTTCATATCAGTGTCAATTACACCCGGCGATACTGTGTTGACCCGGATACCGGAGGGACCTACTTCTTTTGCAAGGCTCTTGGCAAGACCGATGACAGCAGCCTTCGTTGCTGCGTACGCAGCTTCACAAGATGCGCCGGTCTGCCCCCATAGAAGAAACCATGACAATCTGACCTTTCCGCTCACTAACCATGGCTGGCAGAATCTCTCTTGTCACATTAACAATTCCATTCAAGTTGACATTTAGCAGGCGGCTCCAATCTTCGTCGCTTAGATCTGTAAACAGTCCCGATACGCTGAGACCTGCATTGCATACTAGAGTATCAAACGCCGTAATTCCTAAACAAGTCTTAGCGGCGTTGACGCCTTCCCCAATCTGCCAGCGGTCCCCTACGTCACACCGAATTTCTGCCGCCCCCTGTCTCCTCCTGCAGATCCTTGGCGGCTTCGTCACTCTCCCGATAAAAGAAGGCAGTCTCATAGTCCTGTTCAATAATATTTCTGACGGCGGCGGCGCCGATTCCTCTGGAACCGCCTGTAATAAAAACTGATTTTTTCTTTTTCTCTCTCCTGGTAGTATTTCTTTTTCTACAAAAACACATTGGGTATTACCCAATGTGTTTTTTTTTGCTTATATTTCTGGCGCATAGTATTAACTATAATCTTAGAAACTAATTCCGAGATTCTCAGATTATTTTCATATATATTTTACTACATAATTATTCCATTGTCAAAGAATTTTCAGAAATATATTGGGATTTTCTTAAATATTTCCAAGTTTTTTGTAACTTATGAGATGTACAAATCATTTTATTAGTGGTAGAATACTTCTTTGTAGAGAATTATAAATATTCTGTGATATTTATTTAAAGAAGTTTGAGGTATTTAAAATGACTAGTTACTACTATCTACTAATGATTGCTGTCATCATTCTGTCGACAAGGCTTCTAGGCGGCCTGTCAGAAAGAGTGAACATGCCCCAAGTGGTGGGAGCTCTCATCGCCGGTGTAATTCTGGGGCCATCGGTATTGGGCTGGGTTGAAGAAACTGATTTTTCTTGCAAAGACCGCCGAAATCGGCGTAATTCTTTTGATGTTCATTGCGGGGCTTGATACCAACATCTCGGAAATCAAGAAAAATAAAGTCTCTCTGGTAGTCATCGCTTCTATGGGCGTCCTCCTGCCTTTAATTGGCGGCGCAGCATGCTATTACTTTTATTTCCACGTGGATTCATCTGATTTTAATGAGGTCCTGCGAGCAGTATTTATGGGCGTCATTTTAACGGCTACATCGGTCAGCATCACGGTCGAAGCCCTGCGTGAAATGGGACGGCTCAACGGCCGGGTCGGCAGCGCTATTCTGGGGAGCCGCTGTTCTCGACGACATTATCGGCATCATCATTTTGACTGTCGTCAGCAGTCTGAAAGACCCGTCTATCAGCATTATCAGCATCCTGATCAAAATAGGACTCTATATCATTTTTAATGGGCGTCCTGGCAGTGGTCATCACTGCCTCAAAACCCACGGTGGAGGAATTTAAGGATCGGCGCAGATTATCTATCTACGTCATGGCGCTGGTGTTAATCATCTCTTTATGTCAGAACGATACTTTGGAATCGCTGATATCACAGGCGCCTATCTTTTAGGATTGATTATTTCCACCTTTGAGGTCAAGTCTGATATCGCCCGTAAAATGACCGTGCCCAGCTATCTGTTTTTCTCACCGATTTTCTTTGCCAGCATCGGTATTAAAACAGAGCTTAACGGAATGACAAAGTCCATGTTGATCTTTTCTTTTTTCATTCTGGTAATCGCCGTCTTAACAAAAGTGCTGGGCTGCGGGCTCGGTGCCTGGATTTGCCGATATAGCAGACGAGAATCGCTGAACGTGGAATCGGGATGATCTCCAGAGGTGAAGTCGCTCTAATTGTCGCGCAAAAAGGTTATCACATGGGCTTGCTCAGTGGACAATTATTTTCGCCTGTGGTACTTGTCGTCATTGTGACCACTATCATTACCCCGGTGCTGCTGAAAAATTTATGAGATAAACGGCATCAATACAACTTTAATTGAAAGAAATTACGACACACCTGCGATTCTATTAAAATCGGTAAAATCGACCCCCTGAATTTAATTACAAACGGCGTAAAGCACTTAGAAAATAATGCTTTACGCCGTTCTTTCATTAGTGTGACAGCTCCTTTTCAGAGGTCTCACTCTTTTCTACGCTTTTTGGTTTCTCAAAAAGTCGCTTCCGCGTCTGCTTCAAGTTCTTCGTATACCGCTTCCACCTGGTGGTCTTTGTTGTACTTGTACTCGTTGATAAAGGAAACTGCGATAGATACGATGATCGCCGCCCCTGCGAAAATCAGATAAGCATAGTTCAAATTCCCGATCACGTTTGTTACGATACCGTTTATAACGAAACACCATGCCGTGACGAAGCCCTGAATTGGGAAAATGACGGAATTCACGCGGTCAAAGCCCTGTCTTCCGAAGATGGAGGTCGGCAGTGACGTCGTGAAGTTGGCGGAGCCGCCGATACCCATGCCGATCATGAAGATGGACAGGTAGAACAGCATGCCTACGTGGCCGCCAGAAAGAACGTTGATTACCAGTGCGATTGCATACCAAATGCCAAAACCCTGCATGGTCTTCTTCGTGCCAATCTTCTGATCGATGGCGCCGATCAGCCAGGAACCGACTACACCGATCAGCGCTACGATGGTCATCAGCGTCAGCGCGCCCGCCTGGCTCATGCCAAAGTCTCTGATATTTCTCGTCACCAGCTGCTGCATGACACCAACCGAACAGATCTGAAACATGCCTGTCACGATGGCTGCAAACCACAGTTCTTTGGTCTTTAGCAGCGCCTTTGTCGTCCAACCGCCTGCTTCTTTAGAATCGTCAGATGCCGTGTAGTATTCTTTTTGTAAACCTCGTCAGATACATTGTCGGGGTTGAGTCCTCTTTCCTGCGGCGTGTTTCTGACAAAGATCGCCCCGATGATGCCCAGAATGATTGCTGCAATGCCGATAGGTACGCTGCCGCCTTTGATGGAGCCGAAAACTGCTACCAAGACCGGTCAGAATGGCGACATAAAACGCAGATGCGAAATTATGTCCCATGGTGGTGTAACCCATGACAATACCCTTTCTCTTCGGGAACCAGGTTGCAACCAAGTGTACCGCCTGCAATATAGCCTGCTGACATCATGCCAGTCGCACAGAAGCACCATGGCGATGACGTAGACTGGAAGGCTTGTTGCATTACCGCACACAATATACATAATACCTGCCAAAATAGTAAAAATCGCCGAAGTTGCGCGAGCGCCGATCTTTTTGTTGATCTGTCCGACGATGATAAAACCGATGACCGCAATCATGCCGGCATAGCCGTTCCACTGGATGATGGTGCCTGGCTCTACGCCGATGTTTTCTGCTGCTGCAGGGGCTAGGACATTGGTTCCGTCGTTAATCATACCGACGTAAAAAAAACATAAATAAGCAATATAATATTGTGCCCCAGCCTGCTTTACCAAAATTAGTTAAAGAACCTTTTGTATTACTCATACGCGATCCCGCCTTTCTATTTCTCCTACTTACAATAAATAAATTTTTCACAAAGAAAAAGGAGCTAAAGCGAGCAGGACAACCAAATCAGCTGTCCTGCCGGCTGGCTCCCTTTTACAGTGTACCGATGATTATTTGTTTCTGTTGAACAGTTTCTGCATGTATTCCAAACAGCTGTCTCCATTGCCTTCTGCTTCGCCGAAACCAGTTCCGCCGTAAGCGTATGTACGATCAGGTACATCTAAAAGAAGGTCCTCGTCAATCTGTGCTGCGCAGCGAGCCATGGCACCGTCGCCCATGTACCAGCGCAGAGGGAAACATAAGAATGTGAATACTTTTCCTGCAGGGATTTTGTCCAAGTCTCCGCCCAGGTTCTCAACGCCCACGATGCCGTGGCCCAGCATCTCCTTGTGGCAGGGCTCCCAGGTGCCCCAGCAGCCGATGTTTTCTAAATCGCCGAACTTCTCGTCATAAGCAGCCTGGCCGTGGATTCTGATGTATTCTTCTTTGTCGAATTCTGCATAAGCTTCTTCGCCAAATAATTCTTTGTATTCTTCTGTAATCGGTTTGCCAGTTGCTCCCAGCAGGTTCATGCGGGTCATGCCGTTGTTGCCCATTGCTGTATGTAGCGGGTGGTCAAGAGCCTGGCTGTCCATTGCGACACATTTTACTTGTGGTCAACAAACCATTTTCCAGCATCTACGCCTGTACCGATGGAATAGTGGTAATAAGCCTTGGAATCGTCGAAGAGACGGTGCATTCCTGTGTTCAGGCAGAGAACTTTGCCTTCTAAGTCGGCAGGATCAAATCCGCAGGCTTTGCAGGCAGCATCCAGATGCTCGCCAGTGATCAGTGTCCAAGGTTCAACGTCCAGTTTCAGAACCACTGCATCTCCAGTGTAAGCGTCTACTGGCATTTCGTGGGTGTAACGAGCTCTTCTGCCGTCAAACTCGTATTCCATAACGTGTCTCGGTGCGTCACAGTGCGTTCCTGTATGCATGGTGCAAGTGATCTTTGATGTCAAAACGCCGCCTTTGCCATGGTATGTGCATTGTCGATTGCCGGTTTGTCAAAGTACGGCCAACGTGGAATCTCTGCGCTAAATGGATGTGATAAATCTACATATACTTTCTTTCCCATTTTCTTTTTTCTCCTTTTTATCATCATCTTTTGATACTAATTGATTAGCAAGTCAGGTAACCGCCAGAGCAGTCGTAGTTTCCGCCTGTCATGAACTTGGAAGCCTCTGATGAGAGGAATAATGCGAATCCGACGAAATCATCAGGCTCTGCAAGACGTCCGATTGGTTCACGCTTCAGGAAGTTCTGATACACGGCGGACTCGGGATCGAACATCCACTCGGTCAGATCACTGCGGAACACGGTGGGGCAGATGGAGTTGACGTTGATGCCGTATTTTGCTCTAAGGTCGCATGCCATGGAGGACACCATCAGGTCTGCGCCGCCCTTTGATGTGCAGTATCCTGTGTAGCCAGCCATACCGCGCTTTGAACGCTGTGATGTGACCACGACGATCTTGCCGCCCTTGCCCTGGTCGACCATCTGCTGTGATACGTATTTGCAGACGATGTAAACGGATTTGCAGTCTGCATCCATGATGTACTGCCAATCTTCAACGGACTGATCCAGAGTGTTTGCCGGCTTGTTATATCCGTGGCAGATTGCAAGGATATTGATTTCGCCGTAAGCCTTTACGGATTCAGCGATCAGCTTCTTTACATCTTCTTCGTTAGCAGGGTCTGCAGCAACTGCGTAGCAGTCGATGTCTTCTGCTTTAAATTCATCAACAAGGGCGTTAAGCTTTTCCATGCTGCGGCCTGTCAGGATGACTTTTGCGCCTGCATAGCCGTAAGCTTTGCAAGAACTCTTCCCAGAGCGCCTGTTGCGCCTGTTACCAGAGCAACCTTGCCCTCAACTGAGAACATCGTGTCAACAAAATTTTTCTCTAACTTTACCATTTGTATTTCTCCTCTATTATTTTAAATCATTTTGAGTTGTACTTTTTCAAAAGCGTCGGATTTTCAAAAGCGCTGGGAAAATTGTTCACAGCTAGGAACCGAAAGTACTGAGCCCGGAACGTACTTGAAGTACGTGAGGAGTGAAGTACTGAGAGTGACAACGCTGTGGGCAATTTTAACAAGCTTTTTACGCTGGGTAGTTGATGATGACAAGCATCTCCGCCACTTCGTTCGTTCTGTTTTCCAAACCTCTTCCTTCGTTCGGCGGGAAGGAGATGGATTCGTTTTCGTGGATCACATATTCTTTGCCGTCTTTGTCAGTTACGGTCATTTCGCCTTTCAAAACGAAGTAAACCTTTTCTAACGGATTGTCATCGTATGCCCACTCTGCACCGCCGCCTGGCAGGAAGGTGGATTTACCGATCCAGAATTTCTCTGCGCTGAAGTCTCTTCTTTGCCGTGATATCTCATGGCAACCATGTTGTAATGGCCTGGAGCGTCGTACGGTTTTAAATCACTTACAGTTCTCTTAATCATTTGGAATCCTCCTGTTTTTTTATTATATATTCGGTTAAAATTGATCTTTGTTAATTTTTTATCTTTACACTTTGATGATAACAGATTTAAAATTGTCTGACAATTAGGCACTTTTCAGTTACAGGGTAACAGCCGCGTTATACACTTACCGACTGGTAAGCCACTTACTTTTCTCTTGTCATCTCCCCAAATTGTGTTACAATAAATACAAACAACGCGAAAGGAGACAAACCAATGACTGATTCCAATCAGGGCACGAATCCATATCTGTACGCGCTATCCTGCATTTCAGGTAAATGGAAGATGAGCATCTTAAACCATATCAACTACTACGGATTTATCCGTTTTTCCAAAACCAAGAAGACATTTCCGATCAGCGAAAAGGTTCTCAGTCAGCAGCTCAAGGAACTGGTTGCCGACGGCCTAGTTGAAAGGATTCAATATAACGAGATTCCTCTGCGCGTCGAATATCATCTGACAGAAACAGGCAAAAAACATCATTCCTGCACTGGATCTGATTTACGTCTGGAGCATCCATCGCATGAGAGAACTCGACATTGAAATCGATCCGGACGCCTTTGTGGTACATCCCGAAGACAAATACGAAGGCTCGCTCAAAAAGTTCCTCGACCACTACGACGATATCTGCGCCGTCATGGAATATGCCAACGACCACGATCTCGACGGAAAAGAAGTTCTCGACATCATCAAAGCCCATGAGTCCTCAAATTAGAGGGCTCTTTTTTGAGTATCACGTGTTCCAGCAAGAAGGCGATAGCCATGCCGTCAATCAGCCCGTTGGACAGAATATAACCTGCCACCTGCGGCAGACCGCGAAAGGCCTCTGAAGGAAGGAACATGACGCCCATTCCAATCAGCATGGAAATTCCTACAATAAAATTTTCTCTGTTCGTAAAGTCTACTTTTCGGAATTCGTTGAACCCCTGCCCCATAATCAGAGCGTAAATCATAATCAGGGCCGCATAGCCTACGGCGTTTGGTATGGTAGAGAAGAATGCGCCGAATGGCGCGATCATTCCCATGACCATCATCAGCACAGAGGCAAGGTAAAAAGGCTTTTTCGCAGCAACGCCGGTCATTTTGACGATACCTGTAGACGATACGTAAGGCATAAAAGCCACTGTGGGAAAGATCCTGGCACAGCACTGTTGCAAAGCCGTGTATACCGATGGTTTTGTTCATTCTTTTGCTGTCCACTTCATCTCCCACAACCTCAGACATGCCATTGATGCTGGCAAAGGTCATGGAAAGCAGCACAAAGGCTGCAATAATGCAAGTTACGACGATTCCGACGTCAAAGGTCGGCCTGCCCCATGCAAACACTTTTGGCAGAGAGATAACGCCGTCCGCCATCAGGTCGGCCCGGGTGGTAATGCCCATGATATAGGCCAGCACCCAACCTGCCAGGACGCCGATAAAGGTGGCGATGTTTTGATAAAACCGCCAACAAACATATTGAGAAAGAGAATCAGAAACATGGTGAAAAGAACACCAGGCAGCTCTTCCAATCAATTGTCGTATGATCCGCAGTAATGCCAGTCATTCCCTTTAACAATACTGGGACTGATTTGGAGTACCATGAGTAAAATCAACACGCCGTTAATTAGAGGAGTAAACAGTTTCATCAATCTATTCATCAGTCCCAGTATTACTAACAACACGATGACAGTCCCGCCGATCAGCATCCCTGTTTCCAGGTCAGTACGAAGGATTTCAGCACTTTTTCCCCAAGGAACCCACCGTGCCTGCCATCAGAATCAAAAAAAAGCCCCGACCAAAGCCCGGCAGGGCCGTCTATGGGATATCTGTGCCCTAAGGCTGCCTGCAGTATAGAAACGACCCCGCAGAGAAAAAAAGGTCCTCTGCAGCGTATCGGCAACCTCTGTCTGAGAGAGTCCGAGAGCATAGCCTACGACGACAGGCATTACCACCGCCGAGGCCACAAAGAAAATCACATGCTGCAGCGCAAGAAGAAAATTTTCTCTCTGAGGCACAGTATCACCAAGTTGATATTTAATTTCGTTATTCAATGTAATTTTTTCGATGCCTTCAGCTGAATAATCAGCTTCTTATTGAAAGCATTTTTAATCTCCTGTACTTTGTCTGCTGGATATTCGAAGAATCCTGCTCCATTCTTCATGCCCAGTTTGCCCTCTTCAACTTTGGCTCTGAGAACAGGATTGGCTTCCTTTCTGTTGTCCATATCGGCGAGAAGGTTGTCGCCCACCGTACACCAGATGTCCAGGCCGCCCATGTCTGCTACTCCAACTGTCCGGTCGTCGCGTAGCGGAAGGCCGGGCCGAATTTGAGGGCCTTGTCGATGTCCTTCGGCGATGCAATGCCCTGCTCGATCAGGAAAACGCCTCACGGGCGACGCCCTGCTGAATTCTATTAGCAACCAATCCCGGTACGTCTTTCAGCACGCGACAGGTCTGTTTTCCGGCTCTATCGTAAAGTTCTTCTACTTCCTTGAATGTCTCTTCGTCCATATTGCCGAAGAAGGACAGTTCTACCAAAGGCATCAGGTGTGCCGGGTTATACCAGTGGCATACCATGCATTTGCCCTTCTTCTCGTCGCTGACCTTCTCGATCATCTTGTTCAGGGCAAGGAGGACGTATTGCTCGCCAGAATGGTCTCCGGCTTTGTCAGAATCTCCAATCTCTGGAAAGATCCTGCTTCAGTCCCAGGTCTTCGCGTGTGGCTTCGATGACGTAATCGACATCCTTCACCGCAGAATCAAGATCAGCGAACAACGTGATTCGCTCCAGGCTCTCCTGGACTTCTTCTGCTTTGATCAGCTCATTCTCCGCGAGGAATTCCAGTTCTCCTTTGATTGTGTCCAGACAAGAAAGTCTCATGGGTTCGTATGGTTCATACAGGTTCACTGGATAGCCGTTCATGGCGAAAAATTCCGGCAATGCCGTGGCCCATGGTACCTGCGCCCAGTACAGCTATATTGTTAATCATTATATCGACTCCCTTTTCTATATGAATATAAGTAATTTAAGACGCGATTTACAAATAGTGCATATAAATTGTTCAGGGCAAGGCAGCGAGGATGCGAGTCCCGGAACGTACTTGAAGTACGTGGCAGTAAAACTCACCAAATCAAGATTTGGGCGTTTCTTGCATGAGACCTGCATGCCGTATCATAGATACGGGCGGGGCTTCAAGGAGCGAGCAGTCCGAAGCTAACACAGCCATGAGCAATTTTAGGTACTATTTGAGACTGAGGATTTCGCGTGCCTCATCAGGCGTCGCTACCTCATTGCCGTACTCTTCGATCACTCTCTTTGCTCTTTCGACGAACTGCGCGTTGCTTTCAGCCAGCACGCCCTGCGGAATACATGACGTTGTCTTCCATACCCACGCGTACATTTCCGCCCATAGCAACCGCTGCGTAGAGCATCTCCATAGCGCTGTGTCCTACACCAAAGCAGGACCACGTGGAACCTGGACAAAGCTGATCCATAGTTTCTTTCATAAATACAAGATTCTTTTGTGGAACCTGGAATTCCGTTGGCACATCCCATGCAGAACTGAAAGTGAAGGGGTGCTTTGAGAACGCCTTTTTTTCAGATAATATGCGGCATTAGCGATCATGCCAGGATCAAAAAAGCCTCGATTTCCGGTTTGGTGTTTGTCTCCTGGAACAGAAGTCCGCAGTCAGTCAAGAATTTTGGAGAGTTGATGAACAGACCGCTGTGCATCCAGTTCATGGAACCGCAGTCAAAAGAAGCCATCTCTGGTTTCAATTCTTTTACGTGTTCCACTCTCGTCTCGTCAGTGGCATTGAGATCTCCTGATGTTGTCAGATTTAAAATGATATCGCAGTCAGGATACTTGCTATGTAACAGCTCAACGTTTTCACGGAACTTGTTGTGATCCATGGTGCCGTTTCCTTCATCGTCTCTCATATGAAGATGTGCAACGGCAGCCCCTGCCTGCCAGCATGCGTAAACATCGTCTGCAATTTCTGCCGGCGTCATCGGCACGTTCGGGTTGTTCTCCTTCTTCGGCCATGCGCCTGTCACGGCTGCCGTAATAATTGTCTTTCTTTTGCCATTTTATTTCCCTCCATTATTGTTCATATATATTATAATCTGCATTTCTCTGTCTGTCTTTCGACACCTCTGTATAAAAGCAAGGGGCTGTGCCAAATTTTCAGATAACTCTGGTAACTTCAACAGGAAGGATATGGCTGAATTGCAAGGAAAAGAAAAGTTGAAGAGATTGGCTTTCTAACGTTCTTGCAGATGCCTTTTATGATTTAGGTTGCTTTTTTTGCGGTGAATTATGCACCATTATAATAAGAATGTTGAATTATTTCACCATTTTGATGAAACAGAGAGGGTTTTATGGAGGAATTAGAAACAGATGCATAACGCAGACTGAGACAACACGAAAGCCTTTCGGTGCAATCATTGTTCTGTTTTTGATAGAAAGAAGGCAGCCATCTGTCTCACTAGAAGGAGCATTCTATATGAAAGAAATAGATTTTAAAAAAGATTTGTGACAATTTAATCGATGCCATTTACGTTACTGATGCGGAAGGAAACACCATTTACGTTAACGATGCCTATCTGAAATTGGGCGATCTTGAGAAGAGAAGAGGCTTATGGGAATGAATGTTCAACCCTGACCAGACGAAGCAAGTCTACACTGGCGGCGTCCTGCCAGAGCCAGTAAAGAGTGGGCAGACGCTGCGAAAAGGTCGGAACGCTAAAACGAAACGAATACGAAGGTCCATCACCGGCATTCCCATCTTTGATGAAAACGGAGAATTCAATACGCAGTTGCTACGGAAAAGACGTCGCCAGGCTGGAGGAGCGGAAGGATCATTTGGCGGAACTGCGGAAAGAGAATACACAAGGCGCCGCTGAGCTTGCATATCTTCGCGATCGCCAGATTTACGACATCGACGTGGTCATGGAAAGTGCCTGTATGCAGGAGGCCTTTGCGTCGCTCGTTCTGTCGCCAAACGGACGTCACGGTTCTCATCACTGGGAGGCAGCACTGGCAAGAAATCATCGCTGAAGCGCCATCTGCACTCAAGTGAACGGAATGGAAAACCATTTATCAAGCTGAACTGCTCTGCAATCCCTGCGAACCTGCTGGAATCTGAACTTTTTCGGTTACGAGGAAGGTTCTTTCACTGGGGGCGCGCAAAGGCGGCAACAAAAGCAGGCCTCTTTGAAATTGCCAGCGGCGGCGTCGTTTTGCTGGACGAGGTGGGCGATATGCCTATGGACTTACAGGTAAAGCTGCTGCGTGCGTACTGCAAAACCGAGAGGGATTACCCGCGTCGGCGGTAAAGACCCCATTCCTTTAGACATCAGGCTGATCGCCTCCACCAACAAAATCTGAAAGTCGGGATCGAACGAGGCACTTTCCGGAAGATCTATATTACAGGCTCAACGTAGTACCCATCGATTTGAAACCGCTCAAGGGCGGCGGTGTTTATCGAACCCCTTGTGGAGACATTTTTGAAAAAGTATAATACCAGGTATAACAAGAATCTCATCATGACCCGTCTGGCTGTGGCTATGATGATGGAGATATTCCTGGCCAGGCAATATAAAGAGGAGTTAAAGAATGTAATCGAGAGAATGGTGGTGATAAAATTTCACCGGCGTGATGAACGGCGATATAGTTGCCAGAGTTCTCGGCCTCCCCGCTGCAGTACAATCGACAAATTCTCGTCGCTGGCACGCTTAAAGCCGCACGGGGATCTCAGGTGATGAAGCCTGGACGCTGCGGCTCCAAGAGAAAAGCTGCAAAGAGGCTGGGGTGGATACTCCACTCTGGTCAAGAAATTAGAGGCTGGGATCTAAAGCGATAAAAGAAAATATTGAGTTGACGTACAAGCAAGATGTTCAAAAGTGTCCCGCATACAAACGAACCTTATGCATACAAATGTCACCTTTTTTAAAATAATCAGCCTCAGGTAAACATTTCAATGATATCTCCTTCATGTATATCATCCAATTCCATCGCCCTCTTGAAG